>Ga0118677_10001670_pt1 | contig 46348 bp, 34 predicted proteins | sample AliMusrvi5mmetaG_FD_86154 | JGI IMG/M metagenome (GOLD analysis project Ga0118677, IMG submission 86154) | reverse complement strand
ACTTACGGCGTGATCGATCCGCTCGATCAGAAAGTGGCCGCTCTGAAGGGGCGCGGCAAGCGTGTGACCTTGAAGGGCGGGGCGGGGGAGACGCTGGCCGATCTGATTGAAGGCTACGCCGTGAAGGATCGCGAGGGCTTCCGCTATGTGCGCCTGCCAGGACAGAAGCGGACCTACGCGGTAAAGACAGAGGCCGATCCGTCGGCGAAGTTTGGCGACTGGGTGGAGGCGAATCTGCTGCACCTGACGCCGGCGCAGATGACGAAGATCACCATCAACAGTTATTCGATCAATCCGGATACAGGACGTTTGGGAAATCTCGACAGGAAGATCCTCACGCCCGCCGATCCAGGCTTTGCGGCAGTGGCGTCGGCGCTGGCGAGTATCCGCGTGACCGGCGCGCGGGCCAAGCCGCCGTCGTTTGCGAAGCAGTTGCGTGAGCATCAGGGGTTGGAGTTGACCTTGGAAACCGTGATGTCGCTAAGGTCGCGGGGCTTCTTCCTCACTCCCGAGGGACGGCTGCTGGCGAATGAGGGCGAGATCACGGTAGAGACGCAGGCCGGCGCTTCGATTACGATCCGCTTCGGTGAGACCGACGGCGAGAATCGTACCATCTTTATCACCGTGGCGGGCAAGACGCCGGAGGCGCAGAAGCAGGCCGAAGTGCTGGATGGGCGATTCGCGGACTGGTACTACCTTATTTCGCAAGCTGATTTTAAGCGGCTGCGGAAGTAAGAAGCTGCCGTAATCTGTGTCCATCCGTGGCTAAATTGTTTTGCGCTTTCTGACACAAGAAATTAGCCGCGGATGAACACGGATGGACACAGATGCTATCATCGGCTTGATCTGAATGGAACGTTATTTCTCCCGTATTCTGGTTCTGCTGGCCGCCGCGAGTCTGGTGCCGCGCCTGGTGCTTGGCGCCGTGATGCCGATTGGCTTCGATGGCTGGTGGCATCTGTTCGTATCCACGCAGGATAACTGGCTGATGTTCTTTCTCGAATGGCGAGGAGTAGCGCATCCGCCGATTCTCTCTCTGCTGTTGCGCTTTCTGGCTCTCTTCGGGCACTCTCCGCTCTTGTTGCGATCCGCTGGAATTCTGAGTGGCGCGGCAACGTCGATTGTTGTCGGATTGATCGGCGCGAAGATTTATCGCCACAAAGTCACTGCCCTTTTAGCCGCGGCGGCCTACAGCTTTGCATGGAACATCATCGAGATGAACTGCGATCTGCGTGGATATCCTTTTGCGCTGCTGTTCCTGACGGCCGCTTTCTATTACTGGCTCGACTGGTACGCCGAGCCAGCGAACACGCGGTCGATGCTACTGTTTAGTGCGGCTTCGTGCCTTGCCATGCTGAGTGAATTCTACGTGCTCTTTCTTTTGGCGGGGTGCTTCGGCATGCAGGTGCTGCGGTCAGGTTCTGACTCTGCTTACAGGCAGGAGGTGGTTGGAGCCGCAAAGGCCAACTGGAAGCTCTGGATCGCCAGCCTGGCGGCTCCGTTCCTGATCTTTGCCGGGTCGCAAGCCGTGCAGATGCACCTGGAGCCGGCGGGGTTCCCGTATCTGCATCCGTATCTTTGGCTCCCGCAGGTGCATGCGGATCTGTACTGGTTCCTGCTGGCCAATCTCGGCCGCGAGATTGGGTACTTCGCTCCTTTCGGCGTGGATTCCGGAGTGATCCTGCCGCTCGTTTTCTTCGTGGCCATTCCGGTTTACGCCTACTTCTTCATCGCCCGCAAAGACCTGACCCGAGGGGTGCCGGCACTGGCCCCGGTGTTGATGGTGCCGTTGTTGTTGGCGCAGATTATCGTCCTCTCGCTGTTAAGGAAATTTCCGTTTGGCGGACTGTTCCGGCAACAATCGATTCTCGCGCCGTTTGTATTTTTAAGTGCATTCCTGCTGCTGGATTTGCTGGTAGGATTTTGGAAAGGCGCCACTGCCAGGAATGTGCTTTTCGCGCTCGCAGGCCTGCTTGTGGCGGGCAGTTTTGCCACGGGTTGGGCGGCCTATCCATGGGGAGCGGCCGAGCCGAGGTCCGCGGAATACAAACGGTTCCGCCAGCTGTTTCCCACTTCTGATTCGGTCTACGCGGACCAGGCCTCTGCGATTTATTACTTTGGCGAAACCCACCGTGCCAAGTGGAGCTTTGTTTCCCGGATTCTGGTGGACGAGCAACGCGTGGTAGAGTATCGGATTGACGACGGCAGCGGCCATCCCGTACGACTATTCCGCAACAAGAATCAGCCTTGGACTGACCTTGCCAACCCCAATACCTACCGGGTGCTGGCGGACACGCTACGCGTCCAACACCTCAAATCGGCACAGTTGTATTTCGTCGGCCTGAACTGGGATGAGGCCGCCAAGACCGTTCTTGAAGAGCGGATGCGCACGCTGTCCCCTCAGGCCGGGTTGGACATAGGCCTTCACGAAGTGGGCACAACCTATGCGTTTGCCGAGTTCAAACTGCGGGATTAGCCTTGTTGTTTCATGGGACAATAAAGACGAATGCCCAATCGCCTAGCGCTCGAAAAGAGCCCTTATCTGCTGCAGCACGCCAACAACCCGGTTGATTGGTATCCTTGGGGAGAGGAGGCCTTTGCCAAGGCGCGAGCGGAATCGAAGCCGATCTTCCTTTCCATCGGTTATTCGACATGCCACTGGTGCCACGTCATGGAGCGGGAGTCCTTCGAGTCCGAGGCGGTGGCCGACGTCCTGAACCGGAACTTTGTCTCGATCAAAGTGGACCGCGAAGAGCGGCCTGATATCGACCGCATTTATATGCTGTTTGTCCAGGCGACCACGGGTAGCGGGGGCTGGCCTATGTCGGCGTGGCTCACGCCGGACCTGAAGCCGTTCTATGGTGGCACCTATTTTCCGCCCGAGAATCGCTACGGCAGGCCCGGTTTCATTGCTATTCTGGAGCATATCGCGAAGGTCTGGCGCGATGACCGGGCGAAGGTGGAACAGTCCGGCGTCGAAGTGGTGGCGCAATTGAAGCAGCATGCCGAAGCGGCTGCGCGCGAGGGCACGCTCGATGCGAAGATGCTGGAGAGTACGTTTCTTGCCTTCCGCCGCATGTTCGATACCCGGCTCGGCGGCTTCGGCGGCGCCCCCAAGTTTCCGCGTCCGGTGGTCCACAACTTTCTGCTCCGCTATTTCCTTAAGACCGGCAATGAAGAGGCCCGCGACATGGTGCTGGCGACTTTGCGCGCCATGGCAAAAGGCGGAATGAACGATCAGCTGGGCGGCGGCTTCCATCGCTACTCGGTGGATGCGCGGTGGTTTGTGCCGCACTTCGAAAAGATGCTCTACGACCAGGCGCAACTGGCGATCTCTTATTTGGAGGCGTTTCAGCTTTCCGGCGAGGAGACGTTCGCCAGGTCGGCGCGGGATATCTTTGAATACGTTCTGCGCGACATGACCAGTCCGGAGGGCGGTTTCTATTCGGCCGAAGATGCCGATAGCGTCGTCGATCCGGCACATCCTCATGAAAAAGCCGAGGGCGCGTTCTATGTCTGGTCACAGAAGGAGTTGGAGGCGGCGCTCGGCCAGCCGGATGCGGCCTACTTCTGCTACCGCTACGGTGTCGAGGAGCTGGGCAATGTCCGGGAAGACCCGCATGGTGAATTCACAGGGAAGAACATTCTCTTCGAGGACGAGACCGTAGCGCAGACCGCGGTGTTTTTCGAAAAGGACGAGGCGGAGATCGATGCGTCGCTGGAGGCGTCGCGCCGGAAGTTGCTGGCGCTGCGTTCGCAACGGGTTCGTCCGCACCTGGATGACAAGATCCTTACCGCCTGGAACGGGCTTATGATTTCGGCCTTCGCCCGTGGCGCCCAGGTATTGAGTGAACCGCGCTATGCCGAGGCTGCGAAACGGGCCGCGGACTTTATCAGCAGCAAATTGTGGGACGAGGCGAACGGAACGCTACTGCGCCGGTACCGGGATGGCGATGGTTCGATCGCCGGCTTCAGCGACGACTATGCCTTCTTCGCGCAGGCCTTGATCGATCTCTATGAAACTGGCTTTGAGCGGCGTCATCTGGACCTGGCGGCCCGAATCACCGAGTGCATGATCGAACGATTCGAAGACAAAGCGCACGGGGCGTTCTTCAGTACCGCTGAGGGCGGGGACGACCTGGTGCTGCGGTTGAAAGACGATTATGACGGCGCAGAGCCGTCCGCGAATGCCTACGCAGTGCTCAATCTGCTGCGCCTGGACCAGATGCTGGCCCGGCCCGATTTTGCGGCTCAGGCAAAACGGACATTGGAAGCCTTTGCTTTCCGCATGGCCAACGGCGGGGTCAGCGTGCCGCAGATGCTGGTGGCCTACCTGTTTTCCGAAGGGCAGCCCCGGCAGGTGGTGCTGGCCGGTGAGAACGTGGAGCCTCTGCTTCAGGTTATCCGCCGGCGATTTTCCCCGCATCAAGTTGTCATGCTGAATCATCCAGATAAGAAGGCCATTGACGGCCAGGCGACAGCCTACGTCTGCCACGACTTTACATGCCAGCAGCCCACAACCAGTGCCGCTCTGCTGGATGAAATACTAAGCCAGTAAATACAAGGAGAAACCTATGGAAAGAACTACCACCATGAAGGGCAACCCGCTCACGCTCAGCGGGCCTGAGCTGCAGGTCGGCCAGCCCGCCCCTGAATTTTCCGCCGTCGATACGGGCCTGCAGCCCGTTACGCTGGCCAGTTCCGCCGGCCATGTCCGCATTTTCAGCGTCGTGCCTTCGCTCGATACGCCGGTTTGCGATATGCAAACCAAGCGTTTCAACGAGGAGGCATCGAAGCTGCCGAGCGTGGAGATTCTGACGATCAGTATGGATCTGCCGTTTGCGATGAAACGCTGGTGCGGTGCGATGGGTGTGGATAAGGTGAAGATGATCTCGGATCACCGCAGCGGGTCGTTTGGCGAAAGCTACGGCACGCTGATCAAGGACCTGCGCATCGAAAGCCGCGCGATCTTTGTTGTGGATAAAGAGAACGTCGTCCGCCATGCGGAGTATGTGAAGGAAGTGGCCGATCATCCGAACTACGATGCGGCGCTGTCGGTAGCCAAAGAACTCGCTGGTTAATCAGGAACAAAAAGGCCCGCATGCTCCGGAAGGAACATGCGGGCCTTTTCTTGTGTCCGGTTTAAAATACAGAGGCCTGCTGTTTCCAGCAGGCCTCTGTACTAAAACTTAACCCTTACGGCTACGCAATTAAGCGCGGCGGCGGCGGGCAGCGAAACCGAGAGCGAGCAAACCGCCGCCGATCATGGCGAAGGATGCCGGCTCAGGAGTGCCGGAGGTGGTGTCGTAGGTGTAGATGACCTGCAGGGTGTTGCTGAGGGTCTGAACTGTACCGGTCGTGCCGTTAGCACCGTTAGCGAAAGCGTTCACGCCGACGGAGAAGCCAGCTGCTGCCTGTGCCAGAACTTCAGTCGTGTTAGCGATGTAGTTAGCGGCAGACTGCGTCAAGGAACCGGTCTGGGTGTAAGCGCCGGAGTTGGAGAACGGAGAAACGTTGGAAGCGGTCAGTGTATCGGGCAGGCCGGAAAGAGAGAAGCCGTTGGTGCCAGGATCGGACCAGGTTCCCTTAACGGAGTTAGCGCCCGTCGTGTTACCACCCAAACCACCGGAGTAATCGGTGGAGATGATGATCTGCGAAGAGAACACGTTCGTGCCGCCGGGCAGAGCGATGCCGGGGCAGGACAACGACTGAACGCCGCTCGTGAAGGCAGAGCCACCAGTGATAGCGCCCGCACCGCCACTAACTGAATAGCCAGCGCAGTTCAGGACCACAGTGGTGGGCGTTGCAAAAGAGATGCTGCTAGCCGCTACAAAAGCGGAAGTGAGCAAAAGTGATTTCATTGAAAACATTCGATATTTCCCTCCTAGAATTTACGACCCTGTCAGACGCTACCATTGGGAAAGTTGTGCGGTGTAGCAACACTTATTCCATTAGGTTAGAGACATAACATTGCCGACATCCCATTCTACGAAGAGCGGCATCGATTGTCAACAGAAAAAAGTGGATTTTTCGTGGGAGATTAGTTCCTGGGTAGTACTGGTACTCTAGGGCTGCTAATATGCTGATACCAATGGGCTAATTCTTGTGATAAGAGTGATTCTCCGTACCGGTAGAACGGGTTTGGTATTGAATATGACCTTAGCTGTGATGGCCCTCTTGTTTGACTTCCGCGGCTGAGAGACATTACACTAAAGAACGTTAACCGATACACAGGATGCTTCTTCCCAAGGAACTAATCGCATATCTCTCCAAGCAGCTGGTAGGGCGTCTTGCGCCAGGCTGCATGGAGATCTCCAACCCTCAAACGGTTGGTGAGATCATCTCCGGAGTCATCATTGAGGAGTTGGAAGTTGAAGACAAACTCAATGACGAAGTGCGTGAGATCCTTTCGCAGTACAGCGAGTACATGCGCAAAGAGGGTGTCAGCTACCAGGAGATGTTCCGCCGCATCAAGAACACTTTGATTTCGCAGCGCAAGGTGATCAAGGCCGCGGGGCGGGATACAGGCGATGCGATGAAGCTCTCCCGCGATAAGATCACCGACATTTCCCACAAGCTCGTTGCCACGTTCCGCAAGTCGCGCGAAGTCCGGCTGAAGAAGGATCCGAACGAGATCCGGCTGGAGATCGTGAAGGGGTTTACGGAAATCCTGACGCTGGAAGAGAAGGTTGATAAGGCTGCGCGGACCAAGATCCGGTCACAGAAGCGGGAGATTGGGGAAGGCACCGAAGAGTACGACCTGCTACACAAACGGTATTATGCCGAAGAGCTCAAGCGCTTCGGCATCGATTTGCGTTAACGCGGACACTCATGTCGGCCGCGTCGAGACTCATCTCGACGCGCGTTTTATCCGAAACGAACGTGTCGGCAAGATTGCCGACACGGCAGACACGAGTGTCCGCGCCACCAATTACTTCTTCACTGCTGGCAGCGGGATGACCGTTACTTTGTTGGCGGTAACCGTGACATCCTTCTTGATCTCACCGAAGATCGGCGAATTCACAGACAACTGGTAGGTGCCAGCCGGCAGCAGCATGCCGCCGCCGATGTTGTTGAACTCATCCACGTGACCCCAGAACCTTCCGTTAATGTAAACGGCGCTGGTGTCGCCGTAAGCGACAGAGATGAACGATTCGGCTTCACCACCGCCAAAGCGCAGGCGGCCGAACGGTCCCTTGGGAGGCTCAACCTTCTTGAGCTTGAAGTGCAATTTAGCTGTTTTGCCAGCGGTCACCGTGACCTTGGTGGTGAACGCTTCAAAACGGGGGTCTTCGAGGCGGACTTCATGAGTGCCCGGTTCAATCGCGTACTTTTCCGGCACTGTGAAGCGGCCAGCGGGTCCGATGTATTTTCCATCCACAAAAAGACCGGCACCCGTGGGGTTGCCGCGTGCTTTAATGTAGCCATTGGTGTCTGTATTCTTCGCCGCGGCTGACAGCGAGAGCGCGACGGACAGTATCGTGAGCAGGGTCCATTGTTTCATAGCTGTTATTAGCATACATCAAGGACGGGTTTTATACACCACGTATCCTGAATTTTCCATAACGGGTTGTATGCCTGAAATCTTGTTCTTTGCCTGAAGCACCACGTAATCGGCGCCCAGAGCTGCATAATTGGCCGGCGGGGCAGGGCGGTAAGGCGCGCCCAGAGTAGGCTGGTAGCGGCGCCACCACTCTTCACCTAGCGTCTTCATGAAATTCACCTGGCCGCCGCTTTTCCAGTCGACATAGATGGCGCGGACGCTTTCAGCGCGGAAGATTCCTGGGATGAGCGTCCGCCCGGCGTCTGGGAAATGGAACACTGCATCGGGCGGGGTGGAGGTCTTCGCCCATTCGGCCAGTTCATTCAGCTGTGCGGAGTGAATGACAGGATAGTTGACCACGCTGCCGTAATTGGGGATGGCGAACATGGCCGCGATGGCGACGGCGACCGCGGCCTCCTTGCGGATGGAAAAGACCAGCAATGTTGCTCCGGCGAGCGCTGCCGTGAGTGCCAGGCGCCAGCCGAGGACCGGATCGCCAAAGGGCCAGAGCAAATGAGTCAGCTCAGTCTGGATTGGGATGGCGAAAGCGGCGAAGAGCCAGCCAAAACTTTCGAGCTGTTGTTTTTCCTGAAAAGCCGCGACTGCCGCCATGGCAGAGCCGATCGCGGCAAACGCCGTGATAAACAGTACGGCGCGGGCGGGCTGGAGTTGCGGCATCAGCGCCCATTTGAAGCCTTCCATGAAGATCAGGCTGGCGGGAATGCTGAGCAGGCCGATGACGGGCATGCAGATGGCAAACAGCGGCAGGTTGTCCGGCAGATAGCGGCGCAACCGGTAGAGCGAACCGAAGGATATGCCTGCCAGCAGGATGTATTGCAGATAGGTCTGCCAGCCCCATTGGGAAACCCAGTTATAAGGGGCGCGCATGCGCTGCAGCGCCTCGGTTTGTTCATCGATACGGGAAAAGAAGACCTGGTGTTCCGATCCGGCCTGGTGAAATTTCGCCAGGCCGAGCAGGAGCGCGACGGCGATGGCGAGCGGAATCAGTCCTTGCTGGCGTCCGCGCATGACGCGCGGTTCATGCGGGATGAGGGCCAGAAACACGTACGCGATCCAGAACGGAAATGCCGTGGGCGGATGATAGAGCAGGGCAACCGCGCCCACCACTCCGGCGGCGAGCGCCTCTTCATGGGCGGCCAGGCCGATGGCCAGAAACAGCAGGGGAATGGCGAAACCGCGGGGTACTGGTTCGTACTCCCAGATCAACACGGATGGGCCGAGGATGGTTGCGCCAATGGCCAGCATGCCGGCGACCCAGGCGGAGATGGGCCGCGAAAAGGAGAGCGAGCGCGCTATCAGATAGATTCCGCATAAGCCCAGAAAGCGGAATAGCAGCTGCTGGATGACCAGTGACGTATGAAAGCTCATGCCGAGGATGCGGCGGGCGAGCAGGACGGTTTCGTCGTAGATAGTGAAATCGAGGTGAGGGCGGGTGGCGATCAGGTCTTTGCCCAGCGCCGTGGGATCCCACAGCCTTTCCAGCATGGGGAGGTAGATTTGCGTATCGGATTGGAGGTAGGTGTGCCCGGGGAAGACGTAAAATCCGAGCAGGGTCAACGCGGCTAATGCTGCCGCTGCCGCGAGGCGGTACTCGTTCATTGGGCCGGTGTCTTCTCCAGTTGCTGTTTCGCCCAAATGCGGTTGGGGTTGATCTGGAGGCTCTGTTCGAAGGCTTTGCGGGCGTCGGCGTTGCGGTTGACTTTGCGCAGGGCGATACCGCGCCAGACGTAGGCTTCCGCCAGTTTGGCATCGAGTGAGATTGCTTTGTCGAAATCCTTGATGGCCTGGTCAATCGAGCCGCCCAGTTGGGCGGGCAGATAGTAGTTGCCTACGCCGCGGCCCATCTGCGCGAGTGCCGACTTGGGGTCCAGGTCCACTGCCTTATTGATCTCATCCTGGGCGCACTTGCCCCATTTGAGGCCTGCCATGAGGTTGCCGGAGGGGATGATCTGACCGCACAGCGTTCCCAGTACGCGGTGGTTTTCGGCGTTGCGGCCATCGAGCGCCACTGCTTTCTCACCCATCTTGATGCCCGATTCGGCGGCGTTTCTGGCTTGCGGCTTGTCGCGAAGTTCGATGGCGACCTCGGCGAAGTACGACCAGGCGACGGCTGCGCGGTAGAAGCCGGCTGAATCGGCGGGTTTCTTCTCCGCCGCGGCGGAAAGATCGGCGGCGAGTTTGGCCAGCACGGTGCGGTCCTGGCGGTCGCGGGCCGATTCGAGTGCGGGATTCTGCGCCGCGAAGCCGGAAACGGTGAGGAAAAGAGCCAGCAATCGCTTCATAACTAACTATCTTACCTTATCCCCGATTATAGATTCGCTACTTTGCGGTGGACGGCGAGCAGATAAATGCCGATGAGCAGCATCAGCACTCCGTTGACGGCCAGCAGCGATGTCAGGGGATAGAACTGCGTCAGCGCTCCGATGATGAAACTGCCGAAAGGCATGCCGCCTCGGAACGCCACGTTGTAGACGCTCATGACGCGGCCGCGCATTTCGTTGGGGGTGATCAACTGCACCAGCGAGGTGACCATGGTGAAGACCGAGATCATGGCGGCGCCTGCCAGAAAGAGCATCAGGAAGCTGACCGGCAAGCGGTTGGACATGGCAAAGGCGGTCATGAAGCAGCCGAACAGAATGAGCATCACGAGGGCGAGCCTGCCCTTCTGTTTGACGTGTCCGGAGCCGGCGACGATGATGGCGCCCGCGACCGAGCCGAAGCCGGAGATGCTGAGCAGCCAGGTGTAGGTCTGGGAGTCAGCGTGGAAGACATCTTTGGCCATGGCCGGGAGGAAGACGATGATGGGGATGCCGAGGAAGGTTGTCAGGAACGCGAGGGCCACCAGTGACGTCATGGCTTCGTTGGTGCGAATGAAATTGATGCCTTCCTTCATGCTGTCGAGCATGCTGACGCCGGTGCTTTTGGGCAGGTAGCTCTGCTTCAGAAGCAACAGGCTGATGATGACGGCTATGAACGAGAGTCCGTTGAGGGAGAAGCACCAGGCCGCGCCCAGTGTGGCCAGGGCGAGTCCACCCAGCATGGGGCCGATAACGCGGGCGAGGTTGAATTGGATGGAGTTGAGGGCGATGGCGTTGGGGAGGTCTTCTTTTTCGACCAGTGAGGGGACGATGGCGGAATAGGCCGGTCCGCCGAAAGCCTGCGCCATGCCGACGGTGAACGACAGGCAGAGAATGTGCCAGACCTTGACGACACCGCTGGCGAACAGGGTGGCCAGCGTGAAGGCGCAGGCCATCTGCACGAACTGCGAGCCGAGCAGCAGTTTGCGGCGGTCGATGCGGTCGGCGATTACGCCTCCGATCAGGGAGAACAAAAAGATCGGGATCTCGCCGAGAAAGGCGTCGAGCCCGAGCATGAACTTCGAATCCGAGAGCTGATAGACCAGCCAGCTCTGGGCCAGCTTCTGCATCCAGGTCCCGATGGACGAGGTGCAGGCGCCGAGCCAGAGCATACGGAATTCACGGTAGTGAAAAGCCTTGAAGACTTTATTGAACAACAGCGGATCCTTCCTTCGGGTGCCAGGCCTGAGGCCTTAGGGGAGCGGGTTTTCCCGGGCGATCAGGTGAACGTAGTTGCCATCGCCATCGGCGAAGAAGACCAGGCGGTTGCCTTTGTTCGCGAAAGGTTGGGTAATAAAGGTGACGCCCTTTGCCTGCAGTTCGGCGTAGGCGGCGTCGAAATCCTCGACTGCGATGGCCAGATGGCGGATACCGGGGTCTTTCATTTTCGGTTCGGCGCGTTCGCCTTCGCTGGGGATGATCTCCAGCATGCTGCCGTTCTGGGCGCGGACGAAGAAGTTGCCGTCGTATTCGAAATTGATGCGGAATTCTAAATGATCGCGATACCATTCCGCGAGTTTACGCGGGTTGGGCGAAGCGATGGCGGTGTGTTCCAATCCTATGAACATAGGGGGATTGTAGCAGATGCGCCATGGCTGGCGCGCCAGCCGGGCAAGGATTGTTAATACACCTGGAAGCAGAACACCTGGTTGGAGTTTTCCGGCGACAGGGAATACTCTCCCGGATCCAGCGTCTCGCCTGCTTCGAGCTTGAAAACATTACCGGTTAGCTTGGTTACCGTGAGCCGGAGCGGGCGCGGGCCGTCGCGGCGGGCCTTGAACGGGATAAACACTTCCCGATGTCCGTTTTTGATGTCCATGCGGTAGAGTTGAATGCGTTCCGGGACCAGTTTGCTGCTTTCGATGAGGAAGATTGGTTCGGCCATGGGGGTTCGCGCCTTGGCTGTGGGCCCCTGGACGACGAAGGCCGTTCCATCCTTTCGCTTCTCTTCGGTAGCCTCGCCGGAGTCGGTTTCCACCAGTTTGGCGGCGATGCGGAGATAGGGCAGGTCCGGTTTGGCAGGGCGAGGTCCGTCGTATTTCTGCGCCTGCAATGTGCAGACGACGAAGATCATGAGCAAGGAGAACCGCATGACAATATTCTACAGATTTCTGACGCGAAGGGAACAGGCTAATTCGTGTTTTCGTTGCTGACCGCGGCGTGTGAGAGCAGGCTCTCCATCAGTTTCACAACCGACGACTCGTCCATCGGCAGTGGAAGGATGAAGCCGTCATTTCGCGCCAGTGACTGCGCCAGGGTTGCATCGTAGCCTTCGGTGAGGAGAACGAAGTTGCCCAATTGGTGTTTCACTTTGTCCATCAGTTCTACCCAACTGATACCAGGCAGCCTGACGCTGCAGAAACTGGCGTCGAATTTCATGCGGAAGCTGAGGTCGAATGCCTCTTCGCCGGTCGCCACGGGGATCACGCGATGTCCGAGCGCGCTGAGGATGGAGACCAGCTGTTTCTGAATAACCGCGTCCGGCTCCACCACCAGGGCGGTCATGGTTTTGCCCGAAAGCAGACCAGCTTCGGCGCGCGGTTCTTTCGATACGCGCATCACCGGCAGTTCCACTTCGAAGCGGGCGTGCATGGAGGTGGTGCGCAGCAGGCGGATCTCTCCGCCATGATTGTGGATGATCGCTTTGCAGACGCCGAGTCCAATACCGCCGGGGTTCACCGATTCGGCTTCTTCAAATAGGTCGGAGTCCTCGGCTTCGCCTTCGACAGAAGTGTAGCCGATGGCGATGAGCACGCGGCGCGAGGGCAGGCTGGTGCTGACGGTGATGACCTGCTCCCCGCCGTTACCGGCTCGCTGGGATTGTTCGGCATGGACCAGGAGGTTGAGGAACACCTGCTCCAGTTGCCCCTGGACGCCGGAGACGAAGATGATTTCGCGCGAAATCTGGTCGCGCAGTTCAATGCTCTTGGCCTTGCATTCCTGTTCGCGGAATTGCATGAGTCCGCGCAGCATTTCGCTCAGCTCCACCGGAGTTGCCTCCCGCCGTTCCGAGCGCGAAAAGCTGACCAGGCGCGAGACAATCTCCATCGCCCTGGTGGTTTCGTCGGCGATGGCCTGCATGTCGCGGTCGAGCAGCGGGCTGAGCTTTCGCGCCAGCAGCGACTCGGCAAGAGAAGAGACCGCGGCAAGCGGTTCGCGCAGTTCGTTGGCGATGCCTGACATCAATTGTCCGGCGGCGGCCAGTTTTTCACTGCGTACCAGTTGATCCTGAATCGAGCGCTGGTTGAGGAGCTTGAAGGCTGCTGCCACCTGATTCGCCAGATGCTGTGCGGCGGATTGTTCGTTCGAATGGAACTTCCTTGGCTTTGCCTGCTGGCCGATTTCGAGCACGCCGATCAATTCCTTCTGGGCCAGCATCGGCACCAGCATCAAACCGCGTGGCGTCGTATCCGGAAATCCAGACTGGAACAACGGACTCTTGCGCGTGTCCGGAATCATCAGCAGCGTGCGATTGCGGTAACAGACTGCCGCCGCCGCGTCATCGCCGCCTCTCTCTGTGTTCACTTCGATCACTACTGGAGTGCTGTCTTCCTTTGCCTGAATGATCTCCAGCGAGCGGTGCGAACGGTTGTAGAGATAGACCTTGACCGAGGTTATGTTGTAGATCTCCGGGAGTGACTCATCGAGTTTGCGCAGGATCTCGCCAGGCGAACTGGAACCAAGGATATCCTCTCCCACCGCATTCATGGCCTGCATCGCGATGCGCTGGGCACGCATCCGGCGTTCGCGAAGCCACCACAGCATGAGCGCGGCCATGAGCAGGAAGCAGGTGGTGTACATAACTTCAAACGGAATCACCCAGCTGTTGCCAATAATGACCACAGCGGAGGAGGAGTCAATCACCACCTGGTAGTAGCGGTTAAACGGAGGGAACGGGCAATACTGCGACGCGATGCCGGTGACCCGGACGCGCGCTCCCACTGGATATTGGCCGATGCCGCCATTTCGCAGCAGGTCTTTCGGAAGGAAAATTTTGGTGGGGGCCAGCGGGTCGCCCACCATCACGAACTCGCCGCTCGTATTCTGGCCGGCGGAAAGGACTCTGCTTTCGACAGTGACAGGCGTCCCCAGATAGCGGAAGCCTTTGAGCGCCTCAATGGGCAACACAAGATTTACCGGGACCGGCGCCTTGCTCACCACCTTGACCGAGTCGCATTCGAGCATGGCCAGGCCGCCGGTCTGGACGATCTTGCCCTGGGCTTCCACCACGTCGCCGGGACGGATGCCGGTGAGCGGCCCGCCGCGATCCATCAGAAACAGGCCAAAGCCCATCTCGTCGGTGACGGGCAGCATGCGGTATTCCTGCATCGGGATGATGGTGGCCGAGGCCACGCCCTTCACGATGACTTCCTGGCCTTCAATGGCCGGGGAATAGTCGGGCTCCCTGCGCGCACCCGCTTCGGCGAGAGATACTGCCCGCTGCGCATGCAGTACGGCCGGTGATGCCAGCAGGATTGCCGCGAGGGCGAACAGGATTGAGCGCAGGTGGAGCATGTTTAGGTTTGTGCTCCTGGCGAATTTGTTTCGAGCCAGGCTTGCAATGCCGGGTCGTTGAAATCGTTGACCATTAATTCCACACCGGACAGTTCCTTCTCCGTTGTGGCGATGCCGATTACCTTGGCTCCGGCACGCAGGCCGGCGGTGACGCCGGTCATGGAATCTTCAAATACCAGGCAGTTGCGCGGCTCGACTCCCAACTGTGCGGCGGCTTTGAGGTAGACGTCCGGATCCGGTTTGGCGCGTTGCACCTGGTGGCCATCGACAACCGCCTGGAAGTATTGACGCAGTTTGGCCCCGTCCAGCACGAACGAGACGTTCGGCGGCTCGGCGTTTGAGCCCAGGCCCATCGGCTTGGACTTCCAGCTTTCCAGAAAAGTCCGGATGCCAGGCACCAGTTTGTCCTCCAAATGCGGTCTCATCATCTCCCGGAACAATGCCTCTTTCGCCGCACCATGGCGAAAGACCTCCTCGGCACTTAACGACTCGCCGAAAATCTCGCGGACGATGTCGTCATTGCGTTTGCCATGCATTCGCTCTGACAGTCTATCGTCGGTTAGCCCTTGAAACTTCAGGTAGAATTGCCAGGCGTCGATGTGAAGCTGCATGGAATCAAGCACTACCCCATCTAAATCAAACAAAAAAGCCGAAAATTGTGACATGTAGTTATTTGGTGGTTGTTACTTTGTGGTCGTGAACTTTGCAATCGCGGACTTGAGGAAGTCCTGCTCGAGTTTGGTGTTGTCCGGGCCGGCATGTTGCCGCATCAAGATGAGGATCAGTTGCTTTTGCGGGTCGATCCACATGGCGGTTTTGTAGGCGCCGCCGTGGCCGAAGGCTCCTTCGCTGCGCCCGTCTCCAGCTGCGCGTTTGAGGACGGACCAGCCGAAGCCGTAGCCTGGAGGGAGGTCGCCGGTCTGGAGGGAGGTCATCTGTTTCACCGCCGCCTCCGACAGGTAGCGCTTGCCTTTGTAGGATCCGTTGGTGAGGATCATCTGGCAGAAGCGGACGCAGTCGGCGGCGCTGGAAAAGAGGCCTCCGGCTGGCATGGGCTGGCGGGAACGATCGTTCAGCGGGTATTTGAGCTGGGTGACGGGCTCCTCTTCCAGGCTCTTTTCGTCCTTGGATGGCTTGTAGGATTTGGCCAGTCGGGTGAGCTGCTTTTCGCTGGGCCAGAAGGTGGTGTCAGTCATGCCGAGCGGCGTGAACAGCCGCTTCTGGAGGAAATCTTCATAGGACATGCCGCTGACGGCTTCAATGATGCGGCCAGCGGTATTGATGCCTGCGTTGGAGTAGGAGTACTTGGTGCCGGGTTCGGTTTTGAGTGGAGTCAGGGTGTAGCTGAGGACTGCGTCACGCAGGCGAAGCAGGTCGAGGGTCGGCTTTTCGATGAGCGAGGTGGCGGGAAGTCCGCTGGTGTGGCTGAGGATGTGGCGCACCAGGATCTTCTGCTTCGGGCGCTTCAGCAGGACGTGGTCCTTGTCCTCTTCGGCCGCCAGCCAGATGTTCTTGTATTCGGGGAGATATTTTTCCACCGGGTCGTCGACATTGATCTTGCCCTCGTCCACCAGCATCATGAAGGCCGCGGCGGTGATGGGTTTGCTCATCGAGGCGATCCAGAACAGCGAGTCGGTCCGCATCGGTTTCTTCGCCGCCAGGTCGGCGTAGCCGGCGGCTTCTAAGTTCAGTGTGGTGTCTTTGTTGGCCACCATCACCACCGCTCCGGCCAGCTTGTGGTTTTCAATGAGCGGTTGCAGCACAGAGTCAAGTTCGTGGGTCGCGTTGTGAGGCTTCTGGGCATATGCGAAGAAGGCCATGGCCGAGAGCAGGCCCAGCAGGCGGGGAAGAGGTTTTTTCATTGGGGGAACCACTGTCTAGGATATCGAATTACGGGAGCGTAATCGACCATTCATTCGAAGCGATGCCGCCGATGGCGAGCCGGACAGGCTGGGCGCCGCTCGGGATTCCAGGAGGGACCTGCGCGTTGACCTGGTACAAGCCGATCCAGCCGGGCGCGAGGCCGGAGTAAGTGACGATGGCCGCGGCTCCACCGACCGTAACGTTGGGCCGTGTCGTTGTGGGCGCAAGCAGGGAGTCAGGGCTTGCCGCGCCGGTGGCAGGTTGATGGTCGACCGGACCGAGTCCGGTGGCATAGATGGTGAGGTTACCTGCGGCGGCGCTGACCGCGAAGATCCCGGGTGCGAACGGGGCCAGTGGCACCGTGATCGCATTGCTGCCCGGAATATTGATCGGCGCGCTGGTCGTTCCGGCCAACTCCCACGGTACTTGTGCATTGATCTGGTTCGGTGATGCATACAGGACCGGTACGTCGTAGCCGCCCATCTTCAGACTTACCGCATCGAGGCCCGTTCCGAAAATCGTCATGAGGCCGCCCGCGGCCACTGGTCCGCCTTTGAGAAATGTCGCGGCGTTCACCACGCCGCCGTCGGCCAGCGCGGGTTGGGGCGCGGTTAGGCGGCGCTTGGCGGCTGTCAGATTGGCGGAGCGAACCGCTTCCACCAGGTCGAGCTTCGGACGGTCGCCGACATCGACGAGCCCGAACGCGAAATCCTCGCCAAACACCGGGTCGGGGCCGTTGCCTGGGCCGCGTCCGCTGACAGGCTCGTCGCGATACTGGAACCAGGCCACGCCGACGCAGTTGGGATTTGAAACGGCCTGCTGCAGCCAACGTGTGTACAGTGCGCCGCTATCGGCGTCGTCGCGCGCGGCTGGATCGTAGGCTCGAAAGCCGCGGCTGAGGTTGTAGTGGGCAGGGAAGCTGAATTCACCGGCGAGGATTGGTTTGCCGGTTTCGGCGATCAGTTTGGCCAGGGCGTCGTCGGCGAATTCGGTAGCGTAGCGGTCGTAGCCGATGACGTCGCAGTTGGCGGCGATCATGCGCCAGTCTTCGTCGTTCACCCACCAGTAGGGGACGATCCAGTTGCCGAGGTAGAGATGGTTGGGGTCGATGCTTTTGAATGTCTTGTATATGAATTGATAGTAAGCTCTTGCGTAAAAGCGGCGGAGGTATTCGATGTCGGCTGCAGGTGGCGAGGGCGTGCGGTTGTAGACATCTTCGATGGTCGCGGTGCCGCTCAGTTTCCAGGCCGCGGCGAGCGACTGTAAAGTGTTCGAGTAGAGGCCGCGCAGAGCTTCGTCGATGAGTGCGCGCTTGGCTGGGGTGGCTGCGGGCTTGCTCAGGATGGCGGGTATTTCGTCGGTGGTTACGATTTCGTCGTACTCGCTGCCCATGGTGTAGCCGACGATGCGCGGGTCCTGCAGGCCTGGATTCAGTTGCGCGGCCATTACGTTTCTGAAAGTGGTTTGTACTGCCGGATCGAAGACGTCCGGGTGCCGGGCGAGCAGTGGCACTCCGGTGCGATTGAGCACTGGTAGGATGGGCAGGGTGCCGGTCATGTCTGACCATTTGCCGAGGCCGGAGAAGCCCCATGCTTTGATCCGCTGAATGAGCCGGTCGTTCGATTTCGCCTTCCAATCCGGGCCGTATTTGCGAATGAGGTTGACGGTATTGAAACAGGTATAGGCGGTGCCGGTATCTCCCCATGCATTTTGGCGGAAGATCTCCGCCCCATTGGGTCCGGTGGCGGGCGGCAGCTCGGCGAACAGGCCGGTGCGGCCGGTGACGGGCGTGCAGTCCCAGTTCAGGGAGGGCGCGGTATCGAGCCCGATGTAGAACTGAGGATTGCCAGTCGGCGAGATCAGCCACCAGCGGCCGTCGTGCTGAGCCACTTGGAAGAAGCCTTTGGCGGGCGAGACCTTCCAGCCTGCGTTGAGCAGTCCGCCGTAGGAATCGAAGCTATCGACGGTGCCCCAGGCGCGGAACTTCTCATCTTCGGAGGCGATGGAACTGGTGAGGTCGCTATCGGCCTGAATTTTGGTGGGCCACTGCGCGTCGGCGCTCTGCAGGTATCGGTCGAACAGCGGTGCGCGCAGGGCTTCGGCGAGGTCAACGAAATGGAAGTTGGCGGTGAGGGTCCAGCTGCCGGAATCTCTCAGCCACGCTCCCGATTGGGGCGAGCCTGGGGCGAGGGCGATCAGTCCGGCGGGGCGCTGCGCCGCGGCTTTGAAATCGAGTGCGGATTTCTGGCCACTCGTCGACGCGATGGAGAGGCCGGTCTGCACGATGACGTAGCCGGTGGAGGCGCTTGCCCACGAGGGGACTGTTCCGCCTGTGAATGGTCCGGAGAATTGAGTCAGCGGTGCGCTCATGCGGCTTAGCAGAATGTCGTTCATCCAAAGCTCGGCCGAGCCGCTGGCGATCACGGCCGTCACTTTGTATTCGGTGTTGACCTGCCACACCGGCTGCTGGACAGCGAAGCGCCATGTGTTGTTGCCCGCGACGCCCAACGCTAGTGTCAGCGTGTTGAGTTTGCACGGGCCGGAGGCCGAGGTGTTTTCAAGGTTGAGATAGAATCCCAGCTTCTGTGAGTAGTTCGATTGATCGGCGAGGACGTACCGGCAATCAGCGGCCAGGCTGGTGGCGGCGCACGCCAGACCGTAGAGTGCCATCCGGAATCTCATGGCAGGTTCCTTTCATTGTACAAGGTAAATCGATCCCTTCCCCGCAATACCCCGCAATTCGATACGATGTAAACGAGGATTTCCCATGCAAAGACGCGATCTGCTCAAATCCGCCGCTACAACCGCCGGACTGACGATTCTGAAGAGTGGTACCTTGAGGGGGCAGAATGCTCCCAGCAATAAATTGAATATCGCCCTGATGGGCGTTTGGGGCCGTGGCACTGCCCACTACAACGTTCTGATGAAAGAGAATGTTGTCGCCCTGTGCGACATCAACGACCTGCGCACCAAAGAAGCGCTGGCCATCTTCCCGAAGGCGAAGACCTACTACGACTGGCGTCAATGCCTGGACCAGAAAGACATCGATGCCGTGATCATCTGCACCACAGATCACCACCATGCCTTCATCGCCAACTGGGCGTTGAATCGCAACAAGCACGTCTACTGCGAAAAGCCGCTCGGCATCACCGTGGAAGAGGTGCGCACGGTGCGCGCCAACTACAATTCGCGCAAAGCGAAGGTCGCCACGCAGCACGGCACGCAGCGCCACGCCTATCCGAACTTCGAGCGCCTGCGCGAGCTGATTCTCGATGGCGCGATCGGCGAATTGAAGACCATTCATAGCTGGGATGCGCGCCAGTTGCCTCGTCCGGGCTATCCTGTGGGCGACGGCCAGCCGCCTGCTTCACTGCACTATGAGCAGTGGATCGGCCCCTCGCCGTATCACCCGTACAGTCCGCAGTACTTCGGCGGCTCGGCCGGTTTGAACTGCCTGTTCTGGAATATGTATCGCGACTTCGGTGTCGGCCAGATGGGCGACATGGGTGCACACACGATCGATCTGCTGTGGAACGCCATCGACGCCGGCGCACCGACCAGCATTGAAGTCGATCAGGACGTCAGCGACAAATACAATCCCGATATCAATCCGGTGAAGTTGAAAGTGAAGTTTGAGCATCCTGCCAACAGCTGGCGCGGTCCGGTGAGCGTCGTGTGGTATCAGGGCGGCTTGAAGCCGAATGCACCGAAGGGCTACATTGATCTGTCGAGGGTCGGCAACGGCGCGATCTTTGAAGGCACGAAGGGCAGCATCTTTGCAGACTTTACGACGCGCGTGATTATTCCCAATAACGACGACGGCGATTTGACCTACTACAAGCGCCGCTCCGGCAGAGATCTGCTGCCGCTGATTCAGGGGACGGGCCAGGTGACGCAGGCCCCACCGCAGCGTCCTGCGAATAATGCCGGCGGTGGACGTCCGCGCCAGCAGGCGGCTCGCAATCTGCCGAGCGGCATGACTGCCATGCCCAGCTCAGAGGTTACCTCGACGGGCTTCCCGGCACTGCAGTTCCTGGATGGCAAGATTCCACCGGCGATCGGGATGCCGAACACCAGCATCCAGCCGATTCTCGATGCGCAGAAGGATGGGCGCGAGATGGGCGGTCCTGGCTCCGATGTCTTCCAGAAAGACTGGCTCGATGCCTGCAAGGGCAAGAGCAATAACGTCGTGCATGGCGTCAGCAGCAAGACGCACTGCGACTTCGAATATGCCGGGACGATGATGGAGCAGATGTTGCTTGGCCTGGTGGCGCACCGCGTCGGGAAGAAACTGGAATACGATCCGAAGACCGGACGTGTTACCAATTCGACTGAGGCGAATGACTATTTGAAGCGGAGTTATCGTCCGAACTGGACGTTGAACGGTTAGTTGAGGCTGACACCTGCCCTGTCTCCGTTTGGAGGCAGGGCAGGCGTGGTGGGTTTTCTTAGGTGAAGGTGTCCGGGCTAAGCCGCTCGCCTGTAGCGTGGACAACGGAAATATCGCGACCGTGAGAAGGCGTGAAAAAATGCGCTCGCAAGCGAGCGGGCAGGCGAAACCGCCTGTCCAATTTCAAATATTGCACACGTTCTGAAGGAGCGATATTCTTGCTCGAATCCGATTTGGCGGATTTAGAAAAGGTATTTCACTGCAAACTGGATCAGTCGCGGGGCCACTGAGTTTTGCGTGATCACACCGAAGGTTGCAGTTCCCAGGCCTGTTCCAGGATTGGCGAACTGCGGATGGTTCAGTGCGTTGTACATCTCCATGCGGAATGCCAGCACGGCATCTTCGCGCAGGCCACCGACCCTGGTGGTCTTTCCCAATGAAAAATCGGTATTCAACTGGCCGGGCCCGATGAGGATACTCTGGCCGGAGTTGCCATAGCCCGTCGAGCCGTCGCTCCCGATTGCCGGCGGAGCGCAGATCGCCGACGAATTGATCCACTTATCGAGGCGTGCACTGGTGCTGCCTGAAGTGATGAGCGATGCGTAGGTGGAGCCGGGGCAGATGTTGGCTGTCGACGTCGAGGCACGGCCATAGACGGTGCCGCCATTGGGGTCGGTGAGAGTCATCGGCAGACCGCTCTGCACGATGATGATGCCGGCCACGGTCCAGCCATTCAGCATTGTCGACTTCACGCCATGATGCGCCGCGAGCAATGGGAAATGGTAATCGAAGTTCGTGGTTGCGCGATGCGTGCGATCGAAACTGGACCGCGCCCAATCGAGATTCAGGTTGTTCGGGTCGTTGTAGATGGTGGTGTTGTTCGCGGCCCGCGACAAGGTATAGGTTGCCTGGAACGATAAGGACTTCGTCGCCTGTTTGCGCAGAGTGACCTGCATGCTGTGATAGGCGGAGCCGCCCACGAATTCGCTCACCGCCAGCGCGGTTGGGGTTTCGCCGAGGATCGGTACGCGGTAGCGCGCATTCTGCGCAGTGTTGGTGGTGATGCAGTGCGACGAAACCCCGTCGTAGCCGCAGTTCACAGGATTGGATGCGCTGGCCAGCAGCGGCTGATTCATGCCATGGCCGACCAACAGATCGCTTGCCTTGGAACCGACGTAACCGATATCGAAGGTGAGGTGCTCGGCCACTTTGAACTGCGTGCTGAGGTTCCACTGTTGCAGGCGCGGGATCACGTATTCCGGACCGGCGATCCGGTCAGAGAGCTGCGACGTGAGCGTTCGCGGCAGGAACCCGAGTGTCGTATCCGGGAAGGGCTTCTGGAAACTCGACAAGTTATTGCTCGAATCAGCATTTGTGTAGCCCTGGGCGAACGGCTGTGCGGTGAAGAGCGGCTGTCCAGGGCCGTTGCCGCTGAACAATGGCGGTTGATAGAAGAGCCCGTAGCCGCCGCGCATCGCGATGCGTCCCTTTGAGCCAAATGGCTGCCATGCGAAGCCGGCGCGCGGAGCGATGGTATTGCCGGGCGTGCTGTTCTGGTAGAAGCTGTTGGTTCCACGCACGAACACGCCAGCCGGAGCCGGACCAAACGCCTTGCCCGTATAAGGATTGATGGTATTGGGGTTGTAGTTGGCAGGTACTGTGACGCCTGCGTAGGTGCCTGCGGCGGAAGGAATCGGAGTCTGTGCGAGCAGCGAAGGCCAGACGTTGCCGATGGTGCCGTTGGAATCGCTGGCGGCGCCGATGTACTCCCATCGCAGGCCAAGATTCAGGGTCAGCTTCGTACTCAGCTTGTAGTCGTCCTGCAGGTAGAAGGCCTGGTAGTAGCTGCGGTATTTGTACTGAAGTTGTCCAAGGGCTGCCGGCCCCTCATTGGCCTGTATGCTCTGCACATTGCTGCGCCCGGAGGGGCTGAGGTTATCGGACGCGGGGAGCCCGATCAGAAAATCGTTGAAGGTCTGGAAGTAGATCTTGCCGCGCGAGTTTCCCAGATCGTCGCGGAAATTGGATTGGACAAAGAACACGCCTCCGGCCCGGGTGCGGTGCTTGCCATGCACCCAGGAGATGTTGTCGGTCAGGTTGTAATAGACGTTGTCGTTCGCAAAGTCGTTGCCGAAGTTGCCGAATAGGCGCACGCTGCCGAGCGGGCCAAGGATCGTCGTCTCCGGCGGTTGATCGAACAGGCGGTTGCCGGGGACCATGCCGAGCGAGGTCGCGGTTGGCGTATCCTCGCCCGTCGAATACTGGTGTGACCTGGTATAGCTGAGTCGCAGTTCGTTGGTCAGCGTCTTCGAAAATGCCGAGGCCAGATTGATACTGCCCACGTAGTCGTGTGCATGAAGAGCCTGCGGCGTACCGCCGCCCGGCACCATCTGCGTGCCCGGGTAGCCCTGCGGCGACCCGAATTTCCGCAGCTGATTGATCGTCGCGATATAAAGGCGCGCCGAGACGGTGTGTTTCGCAGACGCGGCATAATCGCCGTTGAGCATGTACTGGTCTTCGTCGTAGAACGAGGGCAGGCTATAGGAGGAGAAGCCCAGGCCGGAGGGGAGCGTGGTCTGAGGGACTGGAATGTAGAAGGTGCCGTCCGGGTTCTTCGCCTGCAGCAGTCGCAGCGCCACCGGATTGATCGCCGCGGTTCCCAGCGTCGCGGCATTGCGGCAGTCCAACTGTTTTCCACCGGCATAACTTAAATAGCGCGAAGCGCCGGGATAGTTGCCGGGGCAGAAGCGTGCTGCGAGGCCCGCGGCCGAACGGTCGTTGGTGAGCGGCGGCAGAATCACGTTCGAGGTTGAGGTCTGGTCGAGCCCGTTGATCTGCCTGGTGCCCTGGTAGGAGCCGAAGAAGAACAGCTTCTGCCTGCGGACCGGTCCGCCGAGGGTGGCGCCGAACTGATTCTGTTTCAGGTGTGGCTTGTTCTGTCCGGTGGAGCCGCGGAAGAAGGAGTTGGCGTTGAAAATATCATTTCGGACGAACTCCCACATGTCGCCGTGGAAATCGTTTTCGCCGCTCTTGGTGACCAGGGCTGTGTTCGGTACCTGCGCGCCGTAGACCGCGTCGTACTGCGACGTCTGGATCTTCAGTTCGGAGATCGTGTCCGGGTTGGGCACGGCGCTCGGTGCATAGGCGCCATCGAGCGAATAGGCGCTGGCGCTCGTACTGCCGTTGACGTTGACGTTGCGCGTGCCGCGCCCCAGCGTGCCGGCGTTGTTGACGTCGGCAGCGGAACCGGAGGCCATCGACAGCACCTGCGTGAAGTTCCGAGTGGTCAAGGGAACGGCGGTGATGGTTTTGGAATTGATGACGGTGCTGGTGGCTGAAGTGGTCACGTTGAACGTGCAATGGCAGTTGATCGGCTGCTCGGTTTCGCCAGGTTCGAGTCGCGCATCGAGCGTTGGGGTTTCGGCGATGCTGATGGTCACGTCCGCAACCTGGGCCTTCTTGTAGCCGTTGGCGGTGAACACCAAAGAGTAAGTTCCGGAAGGCAGCAGCGAGAAAGAAAAGGTCCCGTTTTGTGCGGTCGCGGTCGTTTGCGATTGATTTGTCGCCGGATTGGTCAGCGTGACCGATGCATTGGGAATGATTGCGCCGTCCGCACCGGTAACGGTGCCGCTGAGGGCGCCGGTGGTGGAGGACTGGCTGTAAGCTGCGACACTCAACCCGAGAAGCAGCGTAAGGCTGGATGATAAAGACATTATGGTAGTTATATCAGGAAAAGGAGGGGTGGCGCTGTTATTTGCCGTCGAGCTTGCGGTACTCCACTTTGCGGATTGCGCCGATGGTGCCGTAGGTGGCAAACCCAAAGGGCGCGGAGAGACCGATATCGCCGCGGCGCAGGCCGATCTTGCGGCCATTGATCGGCACGTCGACAACCTTCTGATCGTCGATAAATGCGCGGATTTTGTCGGCGGTGACCTGAATGCGGAATTTATACCACTGGCCCCGATCGAAATTGAAATACGTGCGGGTCTCATTGTCGGAGGCATCCCAGCCGTCGATGCTCGAAATCCCGACGATGTCGCCTCCCCACCCTCCGGTGACGAACGTGAAGAAGGAGTCGCCAAAGGGAGCGGTGAGGCTGGCGAAGAAATCGTTGCCATCCACGCGCGAGGCTTCGAACTGCACTTCGTAGTCGATCTTGGGGAAGTTGCCGGTGTAGTTTACGCCCGTCAGGGGCTTGCCATTCTTCATCAGAATGGCTCCTTTATCGATCTTCACTTCGCCTGGTTCGGTGAATGCTGCCGGCTTCCAGCCACTGAGGGTTTTGCCATCGAAAAGAGGGGTCCAGGTTTGAGAATAGGCGGCGAAGGGAAGAGCGGTAAGGAGAAAAAAGGAGGAAAGAGACATTCCGTTACGAACTATATCACGGTGGCCTGTTCGCCGCCATCCTTGTTGCTCATTCCGGGCAGTGGGTGCAGCGTCGTCCCGGTAAGGTTATTCTAAAAGTTATTCATATGCGCAAAACTGAAAATAAAAAGCGCCCCGTCACCGCGGCAGCGCGTGCGAAATCCGCGGAACGGCGCGATCCATCGAAACCGTTGAGTGAGAACCAGCACCTGCTGCGATGGGTCGAGAAGATGGCCCATCTCACCAAGCCTGCCAAAATCCATTGGGTGGATGGCTCCAAGGAAGAATACGACGATCTGTGCCAGCAGATGGTCGATGGCGGGACGTTCACGAAACTGAATCCCAAGACGTGGCCGGGCTGCTTTTATGCGCGGTCTGATTCGAGCGATGTGGCGCGTGTCGAGGACCGCACCTACATCTGTTCGCTTTCGAAGGATAACGCCGGGCCGACCAACAACTGGGAAGATCCTTTCCAGATGCGCAAGAAGTTAAAGGCACTGTTCAGCGGCGCCATGCAGGGGCGCACCATGTATGTGCTGCCGTACAGCATGGGCCCGGTGGGCTCGCCGATGTCGCAGATCGGCGTTCAACTGACGGACTCGCCGTACGTGGTGGTGAGCACAAGAACCATGGCCCGTATCGGGCTGCCGGTTTTCAAGCTGATCGACGCCGACTTCAAGCGCGTGGTTCCGTGCATGCACAGTGTCGGCATGCCGCTCGGCCCCGGTCAGCCGGATGTGCCGTGGCCGTGCAATGAAGAAAAATATATCGTGCATTTTCCGGAAAGCCGCGAGATCTGGTCGTATGGTTCCGGCTATGGCGGAAATGCCCTGCTCGGCAAGAAGTGTTTTGCACTACGCATCGCCTCCAACATGGCACGCGACGAAGGCTGGATGGCCGAGCACATGCTCATCCTTGGAGTCGAAAATCCGGAGGGCGAAAAGACCTACGTCGCGGCTGCCTTCCCCAGCGCCTGCGGCAAAACCAATCTTGCGATGCTGGTGCCACCTAAGAGCTTCAAAGGGTGGAAGGTGTGGACCGTGGGCGACGATATCGCCTGGATCCGTCCCGACAAGAATGGCCAACTGCGGGCCATCAATCCCGAGGCGGGCTTCTTCGGCGTCGCGCCCGGCACTTCGAACAAGACTAATCCCAACGCCATGGCGGCGCTGCGCAAGAACAGTATCTTTACGAACGTCGCGCTGACGCTCGATGGCGGCGTATGGTGGGAAGGCATGACCGACGAACCGCCAGCCGAATGCATCGACTGGCAGGGCAACGTCTGGACGCCGCATATCGCGAAAGAGACCGGGGCCAAGGCCGCGCATCCGAACGCGCGCTTCACTGCACCGGCGCGACAGTGCCCGACGATCGATCCATCGTGGGAAGACCCGCATGGAGTTCCGCTGAGCGCGATCATTTTCGGCGGACGTCGCGCTACGACGATTCCACTTGTGTATCAGGCCTTCAACTGGAGTTCGGGTGTGTACATGGGCGCGACCATGGGTTCCGAGATGACAGCGGCCGCTGCTGGAACTATCGGTAAGGTCCGCCGCGATCCGATGGCGATGCTGCCGTTCTGTGGCTATCATATGGGCGACTACTTCCGTCACTGGATCAAGATGCAGCGCTCGCTAAAAGAAACTCCGCGTATCTTCCACGTCAACTGGTTCCGCAAGGACAAGAGCGGCAAGTTCCTGTGGCCCGGCTTCAGCGAGAACATGCGCATCCTCAAGTGGATTGTGGAACGCGCCCGGGTACGCGCTCACGCCAGCGAAACGCCGATCGGCTGGATGCCTCGCTATGAAGATATCGATTGGAAGGGGCTGCCGTTTTCGCGCGAGACCTTTGAAGAACTGCAGGCTTTCGACACTAAGGGCTGGCGCTCGGAAGTGATCGGCCACGAGGAGCTGTTCCTGGATCTGCATGACCACCTCCCCAAAGAGATGGTCTATGAGCGCGAATTGTTGATTTGCCGTCTGCAAACGGCGGGATAAAACATATGGTCAATCGAAGGACGTTTCTCAGTGCTGTTAGCGGGGTGCCGTTGTTGGCGCAAAAGCCGGTTCCTGCTGCTCCGGAACTCGACTGGCACGATACGAAGAAGTTTACCGTCGAGGGGCTCGGGTTCAAGGACCTGAAGTCTCCTTACGACCGGTTGCCGGGCCGCGCCGAGGGCGTGGTCCGGCCTGAGGTTTGGGGTCTCAGCCGCAATTCGTCGGGCGTGCTGGTGCGGTTCATTGCCGATACGAAGACGATCCATGCGCGCTGGACGGTGACCGGCAAGAGTCTCGCCGCAGTGAATATCACGGCGGTCGCATCGAGCGGCCTCGATCTCTACGCCAAGACGGATGCGGGCAAGTGGCATTGGCTCGGCATCGGTAAGCCGACGAAGTTTCCCGATAACGAAGATACGCTTTCTAACGGCATTCCAGCGGGCAATCGCGAGTACATGCTTTATTTGCCCTTGCGCAATAACGTAACCTCGCTGGAGATCGGTGTGAGCAAGGACGCTAAGATCACGCCTGGACCCCAGCGCAGGCCTGGGTCCAAGCCGTTCGTGTTCTACGGGACCTCGATCACTCACGGCATCTCGGCATCGCGCGCCGGCATGACGCACGTGGCGATTCTGGGCCGCATGTTTGATCGGGAAGTAATCAACCTCGGCTTCTCCGGCAATGGCAAGATGGAGCCGGAGGTGACGGCCTTCATGAACGAGATTGACGCCGAGGTATTTATTCTCGACTGTCTGCCCAACATGAACGCCAAGGAGGTTCGCGAAAGGGCGATGAACTGCGTCCGGTCGATTCGCGAGAAGCATCCCAAGACTCCGATTCTGCTGGTGGAAGACCGCAATTACGGCGACGGCTTCCTGCTCGATGCGCGCCGCAAGCATAACGACGAAAACCATGAAGCCCTGCGCGAAGAGTTTGCCAAGATGCAGAAGGAACACATCCTGAATGTGTATTACCTGAAGGCCGATCTGTTGGTCGGCACGGACGGTGAAGGGTTGATCGATGGCTCTCATCCGACCGATCTGGGCTTCATGCGGCAGGCCAACGAGTTTGCCAAGGTACTTCGGAAAGTACTGAAGTAGCGCAGGCGGTTCAACAATGACTCGATTGATCCTGGCCATCCTGCTCACGGCCTGCGCATGGGCGCAGGGCGGCAAGCCGTCTCCGGAGGTTTGGATTGCGCCTCCAGGCGTGGACAACGGCCGGAGTCTACGCGCGATGTTCGAGCATCCTGACGAGTGGGCGGCAACCCGCGCCGTTACCGACGTTCTCTTTTATACCGATCTGAACTTCAACAAGCAGTTCAGCGATGAGGAGCTTCGCGTCTGGTTCCCCAGGATGCGCGAATGGAATCTCAAGCTCGGCATGGAGGTCGGCGCGATCAAGGAGTGGAGTCCTGAGGGAGCAAAGACCTTCGCGAAAGAGAAGCCGATGTGGGAACGTATCGAACGGCTGGGTGGCAGGATCCACGCCATCGCGATGGACGAGCCGTTAGTTTGCGCCCAACGCCTGAAGAAGACCGATGAATTTGCGGTCGAAGAGACGGCAAATTACATCGAGGCAGTGCGGCGCGCCTACCCGCGGATTCTCATCGGCGATATCGAAACCTATCCGTCGATTCCGGTCGAGCGCCACTACTGGTGGATCGAAGCTCTGAACAAGCGACTCTCCGAGCGCAAAGTGCGCGGCCTCGACTTCTACCGGCTCGACGTCAACTGGGTGGTCTTCAGTTTTCAGAACCGCGGCAACTGGCAGGAGGTACGGAAACTCGAGCAGTACTGCCGTGGCAAGAATTTGGCATTCAGCCTGATCTACTGGGCCGCGGGTTACCCTGCATTTCAGAAGAAGGGCTGGGCCGCCGATGACACCTGGTACAGCGGCATCATGCAGCAGGGCTACGATTACGCGCTGCTGGGCGGCCAGCCGGATCAGTACGTGATTGAGAGTTGGGTGGGTGCTCCTTCCCGTGCACTGCCGGAGACCGGTGAGTTCACCTTTACGCGGTCAGTCCTCGACTTTGTCCGGAAGTTTGTGAAGCCTGCGCATTAAAGTTCTGGTGGCGGTTTACCGATTCGTTTAGAGTGAGCCTGGATCGCGTTCTCTCCCAAGACGAAATCGACAATGTATTTCGCACCTTGAAAGACGGACCGAAGGAGGACGACCCTGCCAAGAAGGCCGTCTCCTACGACTTCCGCCGGCCCGATCGAATCGCCAAAGATCAATTGCGATCGATCCATCTCTTGCATGAGAATTTCGCACGCAGCCTGGCGTCGAGCCTGTCGGCCTATCTGCGCGCATATGTAATCGTCAACCTGGTCAGTGTAGAGCAACTCTCGTTTCAGGAGTTCGTGAAATGCATGCCCTCGCCGACCTGCATGGTTTCGTTGGGAATGCGCCCCTATGACGGTAACGCCATTCTGGAGTTGAATCCGTCGCTGGTGTTCCCGGTACTGGAAATGTTGCTCGGGGGAGGCGGCAAGGTGAGCGCCACCAAGATTAATCGCGAACTGACGGAAATCGAGCAGAGCATTCTGGAAGGCCTGTATCGAATCGTACTCAATGACCTCAAGGAGTCGTGGCGCGGGATTACTAACATCGCTTTCACTATCGATGCTCATGAGACCGAACCATCGTTGTTGCAGGTGCTGGCGCCGACTGAAGCGGTCGTCGCCATCAGCATGGAGATCCGGGTCGGCGAAAACTCGGGCATGATGAACATCGGGTTGCCCTCGATTGTCATTAAGATGTTGCGGCAGAAGTTTGACCAGCAGTGGTCCGTGCGCAAGGGCGAATCCACCGATGCCGAGCAGGCGCGGGTATTGCGGTTGATCAAGCCGGCCAAGACCTCCGTCGATACCAGGCTTCAGGGACCGACCCTGAGCGTGGAGGACCTGCTTCGCCTCGAAGAGGGGGATGTGCTGACTTTCGACTACCCGGTGGACAAGCCGGTCAACACGCTGATCAACGGCAAATTGAAGATGCTGGGGCAGGTTGTCAATTCAGGCCGTAAAAAGGCCTTTCTGGTGCATAAATACTACCATCCAGTCGATTGAAAGCATTGGGTAACCATTGCTTTTCATGAAACAAATTGATATAAAGATAAACATGAAATTAGTCTCGGCCGTAATATTGAGCGCCACGCTTGCGTTCTCTCAAACCAACCGTGGGAGCATTACGGGCACCGTAGTAGACCAAAGCCAGGCCGCAATGGCAGGTATTACAGTGACCGTCACCAATCAGGGAACCAACGAAGTCCGCAAGGCAGTCACCTCGCAAACAGGCACCTTCTCAGTACCAAATCTCGAACCAGTCGGCTATCGCGTTGAAGCGGAGGCGCCCGGTTTTAAGAAGACCGTCATTGACAACGCCAAAGTCGATACCGCAACCAACACGGCCTTAAACATTGTCCTGCAGGCCGGTTCTGTGGACACTAAAATCACCATCACCGCGGAAGCGGCAGTGGTAAACACAGAATCCGGAACACTCAGCGCTACGGTCACTGAACGCGAAATCCAGGACGTGCCGCTCGTGAATCGCAGCGTGCTCGATCTTGCCATGACGCTGCCCAACGTGGCAGGCGACGCAGGATCGGAAAATCCGGCGATCGTCAGCGTCACCACCTGCCCGGGTTGCAACCTGAGCATCGGCGGTGGACGCCCCATGAGCAGCTCTATCATGGCCGATGGCACGAACAATACGGGCGTCAGCCTGGCACGTACGATGGTTAGCTTTACGCCGGAAACCGTGCAGGAGTTCACGGTCCAGACATCAACCTTCTCGGCCCAGTACGGCAATACCGGCGGCGGAGTGATCAATGCCACGACGAAATCCGGCACGAACGACTTTCACGGTACCGCGTTGTGGTACAACCGCAATCCCGATTTCGCGGCTGCGCCGTTTACGTTGGCCACGGCCAACCGTTCGGTGCCGACCCTCAAATACAATCAATTCTCGGTAGCCGCCGGCGGTCCGGTGGTGATCCCGAAAGTCTACAACGGCAAGAACAAGACCTTCATCTTTGGCGCGATCGAACCCTTCTATCGCCGCGATCACCTCGATCAATACGGCGTGCTGCCAACGGATGCGATGCGCCAGGGCGATTTCAGCGGCGTGGTGAATACCGCCAGCGGATGGCTGCCCACGAGCGTAGTGAAGCAGTTCACCGGCGTGGCGCCGGCCAGTGCCCTCACCACCAACGATAGCGTCATCTACAACCAATACAACATGAACAGTGCCGGCCAGTTCACGCAGGCGGCGCTGCCCACGGGCCAGACCGCCTACCTGCCGTTCCCCGGCAACATCATTCCGAAATCGATGCTCGATGCCGCTGCCCAGAAATCGCTCAAGCTAATCAATCCGGCCAGTGATTACTATCTGAACAGCAATGGCGGCGTCTCAAACATCTATTCGCCGCGTGTGTTGAGCCAGGACGAAACCCGCTACACCCTTCGCGTCGATCACAGCTTCAGCGACAAGAACCGCATGTATGGCCGCTACACGACTACGCCTGTGGTGAAGATCCAGGGTACGCCAGTGAGCCCCACCAACAACGGCGCATCTTACAGTTGGGCACGCCAGGCGATGATGAGCGACACCCATATGTTCTCGCCGACGCTGATGAACGACCTGCGCCTCAACTATACGCGTGGCCGTTTCAGCAATACGGTCGATCCCCAATGGGATCCATACACGGGCGCCAACCTCAACACTGAGTTGGGACTGCCCAGCATTACCAAGGGCGGCTTGCCCACCTTCAGCGGTCTGTTCCCGGGCTCATCGCTCGGCGGCGGCGGATCGACGGCCACCGGCTTTGGCGGCGCAGGCTCCACCCAGGCAGAGGATAAGGAAGAGCGTTATGCTCTCACAGATATCGTGTACAAGAGCCGGGGCAGCATGAACCTCACCTTTGGGGCAGACATTTCACACTCCCGGCAGAACGTCCTGCCGCTGTATGGCGCCTTTGGTGGCATCTATGCCTTTGCGGCAACGCAGACCAACTCTACCGGCACCGGCACGGGCACTGGCGGATCACCCTGGGCCAGTTATCTGCTCGGCGTAGCCAATGGCAACATCACCATGCGCAACGTGCAGGTGCCTTATTATTACCGATGGAACAACGGCGCGGCATTTCTTCAGAATGATTGGAAAGTCCGTCCGGACCTGACGCTGAACATCGGCGTGCGCTGGAATCTCTCCATGCCCCGCACCGAGAAGTACAACAACCAGGGCGTATTCCGGCCGGACCTGGCGACGCAGGTCAATCTGCCGACGCCGGTGAAGTTGAGCAATGGCCAGACTCTGAGTTCGACCATGGTTCCGCCGTTTGCGTTCTCCGGAATCGGGGGCAACTCCAAGTACCTGACCCCGCCGCAATACACGGATTTCGAACCTCGCTTCGGCTTTGCATGGCAGCCCAAGTTCCTGCGCGATCACAACGTGGTGCTGCGCGGAGGCTACGGCATGTCGCACGCGCCGATCGGCGGCTTCACGCAATTGCCGCAGCCTGACTTTTCCGCCAACTCAGCATTTGCCACCACCAGCCCTTCCACCACGGCGAATCCGCAATACGTGATGCGCCTTGGCGAGAACCCGCCGGTAGTGACTCCGACTTCGCCGGCCAATGCGGTTTACGGCTCCGGTGGCCCTCCGTCGAATGGCCTGGTTACCCTCAATAGTCTCTATTACCAGTCCGGCATCGGTGGTTTCGCCGTCTCGCAGAACTACCATACTCCGTACGTGAACAACTGGAACCTTACGCTGGCATGGCAGGCCAACCGCAGCACCACCGTGGAGTTTGCCTACAGTGGTGCGATGGGCATCCACCTGTTCATGGGGCAGGAAAACCTCAATCCCAAGAACTCCGACCTGATCAGTGCCCAATTGGCGAACAACGTCAATACGACGGGCACAATCACAGATCCGCTGGGTCGCAAGAATCCCTTTACCGGGGCGGCGATCGCGGTGCAGAACGGAACGCTCGGAAGTCCCTACATGGGCTTTTCCAGCCTGTATCTCTGGTATGATTCCTCCGGCAACAGCATCCGCCATGCGGGTTACGTGAATGTCGTGCACCGTGTTACTTCTGGCTTGAGCTTCACGGCTAACTACACGCTGGCCAAGTCGATCGACACCGCATCCGGTGCTGGTGGCGATAAGGGCATCGTGACATCCGTGGGCGGCGCCGTCGGCGGCCAGGTCGTTTTTGGCGGCACCCGCCAGAATGACCGTTCGGTCTCGACCTTCGATCAGCGCCACGTGATTCATGGCTCCGCTATTTACGATCTGCCATTCGGTAAAGGGCGCAAGTATCTGGCCCAGAGCTGGAAGCCTCTCGATTACGCATTAGGCGGCTGGACCACCAGCGGCATCACGCGCATCGTCAGCGGCTTCCCGTACACGCCGTATTTCTCAGACACGAACCAACTCGGCGACCTGACGCACAGTGCACGCCCAAGCATGGATACCACGCAGCCGCTGTTGAATCCTCTGTACAGCCGCAGTTGCCCGATCGGTACCGGTTGCCAGCCGTACGTGAATCCGGGTGCGTTTTACCGGACGCCGCTCGGTCAGTTGGGTGACGCGCCACGGACGCTCGATGGAGCCCGTGGGCCATTCCAGCACTTCTTCGATCTTTCGCTCCAGAAGTCATTCCGCCTGGGCGAGAGCGGCAAACGCCGGCTTCAGTTCCGTGTCGATGCGCTCAACCTGTTTAACCATCCTGTCTTTGCCGTCTCGCCGAACAGCGGTGGCGGTGCGGACTTCATGGGTGCGCCCAGCACGGCAACTCTCACGACTGCTGCGTATAACACTTGGGCAGCTGCCAACAACCAGCCGACCACTGCCACGGCGGCGGGTACCACCATCTACAACAACGTCGTTGCAATGGTGAATGGCCAAAAGACGGCGTCCGGTGCACTGCCGGCGAACTTCTTCAGCGTTCCGCTTGGCTCCAACTTCTACGGCAAGAATCCCAATTCGTTCGATATCACGACGCTTCAGGGTTACAAACTGTATCAGTTGCGCAGCACCTACGCCACGAACTTCGGCACGCTCTACAACAACGGCACGCCACGCTATATCCAGTTCGGCGTGAAGTTGTACTTCTAAAGAACTAACTGGTGGCGAGGCTTTGCAGAATCCTGCGGGCCTCGCCGCCAGGGTCCTTTTGTGCCGCACTAACCGGAGCGTTGAAGACCATGGTGCTCCGAGTCTCCGCGGTGAACTTTGGCCACTGCGGTAATCCCTTCGTGTTCGGTGTCCCCGTCCTCGCAAAAGCCGCCCAGGCGCCCGCGATTTCTTTCGACAACTGCTCCGCTTCCGGATAGCGCACCAGTCGCATAGCCAGCGGCAGTTCCGCGGTATGAAAGGCCTTTAGCCTTCCTCCTTCCATCGGTGTGTTCCACGCAAAGTGGTACATGAAGACGTCCCCTCTTCCTTGCTGCACTTTCCGTTCGGCCTGCAGAATCGCCTTGGCCCGTACTTCGCGATCGGTGCCAAACCGGAACCAGATCTCTGTGAACGAGTCCTTCGGATACTCTTGCCGGTATGCGGCGATCAGTTTGTCTGCTTCCGCCTGAGGCAGCTTCGCCTTTACCAGTCGCTCACGAAGTCCGGCCTCGTCCATGTGATGGATCGCCTCGTCTTTCAATGCACCCAGCGACGGCTCATCTTTGCAACTCCCGATAATCAGCGGGACATTTGCCGAGACGGCCGGCGCTTTGGGGTCCCAGATCTGCTCCAGGATTGTCTTGCCATCCACGACCGGCATCCACTTCCCGGATTGGGCCGCCGTGAACAGATCTTTGGCGACGACGTTGTGGAGCTCGCTGGATTTGAGGCCTAGTTTGCGGAGCAGCGCCTCCGCATTGGCAGCGGCTTCGTCGCGAGTTGCGACACGCAGAATGGATCCACTCTCCAAAATCGCTTTGTGATACAGCCCCCTCGCCGCTGGCATTGCCAGCAGGGCACTGATCTTGGCGGCTCCTCCTGACTCTCCGAATATGGTCACATTCGACGGATCGCCGCCAAAGTTGGCGATGTTGGCGCGAACCCATTCGAGGGCAGCGATCAGGTCCAGTTGACCGATATTCCCGGTCTCATATTGGGAATCCACCCCGCCGAGATAAAGATATCCGAAGACGTTGATGCGGTGGTTGACTCCCACCAACACGACGTCCTGCTCCTTCGGGAAGCGGTCTGCAAAGACCGTCAGATGGCTGGAGCCCGCGACAAAGCCGCCGCCGTGAATGTACACCATCACCGGGCGCTTGCCGCGCGTGGACGGAGTTAGCACGTTCAGCACCAGGCAGTTCTCACTGTCGGGCTGTGGGGCCAGTTCGGCACGGTCCTTCGAGCCACGAAAATACTCTCCAATCGTCGGGCTCAGAAAGATATTGCCAGGCCCCTGAACGCAGCGCGGACCGGTTGCGGTGCAATCGCGAACGCCGGGCCAGGGCTCCGGTTTGACAGGTGGCAGGAACCGCGCCGCGCCTTCGGTAGGGCCGCCGTAAGGGATTCCCCGGAAGACAGTAACGCCGCCAGCAGCAGCGCCGCGAACCTTGCCGGAACTGGTCTCTACCGCGGGATCATTGGCTGCCCGGACCACGGCTGGGGCGAAGGAAGAGGCGAAAAGGAAATGTCGGCGTCGCATGAGCGTGACAGCGAATATATCACACGGCGCCCGGCCTTATGGTTTGCTCGTCATCTGCGGCGGGAAGTCCGCGGCTTTGGCCTTCTTCGGATCGCGCAAGTTCTGCTGCCCGCCGTCATCGCGATGTAGCGGGATGTTCATGCCGCCGGTCTCTTCCATCATGTCGAACAGCCGCTCTCGCATCTGCTTGATGGTGGCGGCATGCTTGGGGTTCGAGATCTGGTTGCGGCTCTCCAGCGGGTCCTCCTGGAGATCGTAGAACTCATCGAGATCCCAGATTCCCTGGTAGCGGATCAGCTTGAAGCGGTCGCCGCGCAGTGCGTGCATGGTCGGGGTTTGCGGATAGCGGCGTTCCCAGTAGTACTCGTAAAGCAGCTCCTTGCGCCACTCTACTTTCTGTTTGCCGAGCAGCGGGAGCCAACTCCTGCCATCCAACCCCTGCGGAGCCTGCGCCCCGGCCGCATCCAGCACGGTGGGCATTATATCCAGGTTGGCCACTACTTCGGTCACGGTGCGGCCACCGGCGAACAGTTCCGGACAGCGCGCCAGCAGAGGAACACGCATCGATTCCTCATAGGCCGTTCGCTTATCGATGAGTCCATGCTCTCCGAAAGCAAAGCCGTTGTCGCCCATGTAGATTACCAGGGTGGAGTCTAGCTCTCCGCGCTGTTTCAACTCCGCCATCACCCGGCCGAGGCTTTCGTCGACGGCCAGAAGTGTTTCGGCGTACCGCTGATAGTATTCGGCCACATTGAGAGTCCCGTGGTAAGAGTAATCGACTCCATGATAGGAGTTGCGCTGATTCCTTACCCACATCGGGCGATCCTGTGCCATCTCGCCGCCGGCGGCCATGGTCGGCGGATAGGCGAACTTCGCGTCTTGATACCGGTCTTTGTGTCGCTCCGCCGGGATGAAATCCGAGTGCACAGCCTTGTGGGAGAGGTAGAGAAAATACGGTTGCTCTTTGGGGAGTGTGCGCAGCCAGTCGATCGCGTAGTCGGTCAGTTCGTCGGTGATGTAGCCCTTTTGAGAAACCTTCCGGCCGTTGATGTTCAATCCGTTGGGACTTGGCAGGTACGTTCCCTGACCTCGGAAACTCACCCACTGGTCGAAGCCTGGTTTGGGTTCGTCGGTCTCCGAACCCATATGCCACTTGCCGAAGAAGCCGGTTTTGTAGCCGGCTTTTTGCAGGTAGGACGGGAAGAAGACAGTTCCTTTGGGAATCGGCGTGCTGTTGTCGACGATCCGGTGACGATGCGCGTACTTGCCGAGCAGGATGCTGGCCCGGCTCGGACTGCACAGCGCGGTGGTGACGAAAGCATTCTTGAAATGTGCGCCTTCCCTGGCAAGGCGGTCCATCTCCGGCGTTTCAAGCCACGGTTGCGACTTGAGGAAGCCCAAGGCGTCGTAGCGATGGTCGTCACTTAAAATGAAGATGACATTGCGCGGCTTTACGGCCTCAGGTTTGGCGAAGGCCGGGGCTGTTGCCAGCCCCAGCAGCATTTGCCGTCGATTGAATCCCGTCATTGGACCTACCTACCAGATCAGCTTGAGGCCGAACTGCAGGTTGCGCGGAGTTCCGGCGCCGGTGATCACTCCGAAGCCCGCAGTGCCGAGTACGTTTCCGGGTGCTCCGAAGCGCGGCGTGTTGGTAAGAGTGAAAGCTTCAAACCGGAACTGCAGCCGTACCCGCTCCACGATCTGGAAGTTCTTGAGGGCGGAGAAATCCCAGTTGAATTGCGGCCGTCCGCGCAGGATGTTGCGGCCGGCTGTGCCGTAAGTGTAGTTAGCGGGTTTGGCGAAGGCGGCGGTATTGAAGTCCGCCTGCAATGTCCGCGTTCCTGTGTGCGGATCACCAACCACGTCCGGACGCTGCACCACGGTGTAGGTCCCGGTGTTGGCGGCGTTGCCCGAAACAGTCGGCGTGAACGGTACCGACGATGATTTGCCCACGATCGAGCCGACCGACCACCCACCCAGCACCGCATCCACGGCGCGCGGCGCATTGGCCATGAAGCTCCGGCCTTTGCCGACCGGGAGGTCGTAGAGCACGGAGGTGACGAAGCGATGCGGCACATCCTGGCTATCGATCGAGCGTTCCGGCCGCAGATTGAAAAGATTCTCGTAGCCGCATCCGGTGGCATCGCCTTGAACGGAGGAGCCGCAGGTATCTCCTATTGTCCTCGACCACGTGTAGGAGCCCAGCAACGTGAAGCCCTTCGAAAAGCGCTTTTCGATCTTCGTGATCATCGCGTGATAGATCGAGTTGCCGTCCGCACGATAGCTGTAGATCGGGCCCAGGGGCGACGAAACGATATTGGTGCCGGGAATCGTGATGCTCTTATAGAGCCGCTTGGCATCGATGTTGCCGGGGCCTGCTGGCGAGAAGTTGCCGTCGTAGCGCCGCACCAGGTGCAGGCCGCGAGATCCGGAGTAGCCGATCTCAAAGAGCCAGTTTTGGCCGAACTCGCGCTGGATATTCATATTCCACTGGTGGGCCGAGGCCTGCTTGGGGTTGCGCTGGTAGGAGGAAAACTGGAGGCCAGTCGCCTTGGTCAGGTCCGTGGCGCCGCTGGCAGGTCCGGTGGAGAGCTTCATGATCGGCGTTGTGGAAGACCCGGTCAGCGTGACGCCGTAGGCATAGGGCGCGTTGCCGATCAAGTATTCGGCGTCGCCCATGTTTTCCATGTACTGATAATAGAGTCCGTAGCCGGAGCGGATCACCGTCTTGTTGTTGAGCTTATACGCCAGGCCGACGCGCGGCATCACCTCGCCGTAATCGGTGGAGACCGTTGCGCGGCTGGAGTGCGAGCCGTTCGCGGCGGTCAGGACGGTGGGTGAGGAGGGGTTCGTATCGATATCGAAGTTCCCCATCTTGTTGTACTTCTCGTACCACGGGGGCGAGATCTCATATCGGATGCCGAGGTTGATGGTCAGGCGATTGTTTAGCTTCCAGTCATCCTGTGCGTACATGGCCAGGTTGTAAGTACGCATGGAGACGATCACCGGCGACTGCCACGCCCACTGGCTGACCAAGCCAAGCAGGAAGTCGGCCTCTCCGTCTCCGCTGTAGGCACCGTTGAAGGTGAACCCGCCCACGGTGTTACGGATGTTGTAAATCGGATTCTGCGAGCGAATCAACGACATGCCGGTTTTCACGGTGTGGCGCTGGTGGCTCCAGCTCAGGTCACCGCTCACCTGCCGGTTCTGAGAATTGCGGTCCACCGGATTGTTGGCGCCGATGCCCAATGCGCGATAGCCGGTGATCCCCATTTGCGAGAAGCCGCCGTCCGGCACATAGGAAGCTCCGGGGATGCCGTATTCCTTGTTGAAGTTATGGCCCAGGGCTGTGGCGGGATTGTTGCGCTTGAAGCGCGCGAAGTTCCATCCGCCGCGTACGCTCATGATCAGGTTCGGCGAGAAGATATGGTTCCAGCCGAGTCCGGTGTTGATGCCTTCGGTGATGTAGTCGAGGTTGCCGCCGCCGTAGGCCGGTGCCGGTAGTGCAGGTGTATCAGGCAGGAACGTATCGTGCGTGCTGAACCGGAAAAAGATGTTGTCCCGGGTTCCGGCGTTTTGGTCAAGCCTGAAATCCCACTTGTCGACGTCCTGGTTCTGAGGGGAAAGAAACGTAAAGTTGTTCGCCAGATTGGCGGTTTGCACCGCGGGGTAGAGTTTCATCAGCGCCGCTGCTGTCGTATCGAAGCGCGAGGCGGGAATGATGTTGCCGGCGAACGGCAGATTACTGCTGGGATCGTTGAGCTTCTTCGACAGTTCCGAGAAGTCGCCCGTGCGCATCTTCGGCGTAGGCAGCGTGTTGGCGATGGTCGAAGTCTGGCGGATGCGTGTGCGCTCAAAGTCGCCGAAGAAGAAGGTCTTGTTCTTGCCGTTGTAGACGTTAGGGATCAATACCGGGCCGCCCAGGGAGAAGCCATACTGATTGCGCTTGAAGGGAGGCTTGGTGGCGTTGGCCGGCGTGAAGAAGTTCTTCGCGTCGAAGACTTCGTTGCGTACGAACTCAAATGCCGAACCATGGAAGTCGTTCGTGCCGCTCTTGATGCTCAGATTCACCACCGCGCCCATCCCGCGGCCGTACTCGGCAGAGTAGGCGTTGGTCTGCACTTTGAACTCCTGGATCGCGTCGATGGATGGCTCCACCATCTCCGCGCGGCGGCCTGCTGCCGCCAACTCCACGGAGTTGTTGTCGATGCCGTCCATGATGTAGTTGTTCTGGCTGACCCGCTGGCCTCCTGATGAGAAGCCGCTGAGCCGTGAACCGGGATCCGCCTGCACCGCGCCGCCCGACATCAATGCCAGGTCGAGGAAGTTGCGGCCGTTGAGTGGCATGTCGACGATGCGTTGATTATCGATCACCTGGCCCTGCGAGGCCTCCACAGTGTTGAGCCTGCTGACCGCCCCGCGGACTTCGATCTGTTCGGTGATGGCGCCCACGTCGAGGGTGAAATCGAGTTGCGCGCGCTGGTCGACCGCGAGCATCACTCCATCGCGGAAGATGGGGCGGAAGCCCTGGTGCTGCACCTTGATCTGATAGCTCCCAGGGGGGAGCAGGGGCATGGTGTACAGGCCCACCTCGTTGGTTTCGGTCCGCCGGTCGACGCCGGTGGCGGTGTTATGGGCGACAACAGCGACGGCGGGGACGACAGCGCCTGCGGAGTCTGTGATGCGTCCGGTGATCTGCGCGGTCTGGGCGATGGCGGATGCAGTACTGATGAGGGTGACTAACGTGGTGATCCTGAGGCTCATAGTATCCATTATGCATCCGGTAAACTGCCTATGCAAGTGAAACCACTATTCCTGCCCGGACGGCCCTTCTTTCCGCTATCATTGCAGCATGTCTCTGCGCATGGCTTTGTTGATGTTCACAGTTTTTCCGGCATTACTAGCGGCCGAAGTCACGGACTCCTCATCCAGTGGATTCGGCATTACTGTCAAAGCGGAACTTCATGCTTCTCCCACTGATGTTTATCGCAAATTCGTGCAGAACATCGGCGACTGGTGGAATTCCGGGCACACCTGGTCCGGTGACGCGCACAACCTCACCATTGATCCCAAGCCCATGGGCTGCTTCTGCGAGAAACTGCCCAACGGTGGAGGCGTGAAACACATGGAGGTGGTCAATTCGATGCCAGGCCGCATGCTGGTGATGAGAGGCGAACTTGGCCCACTGCAGTCGATGGCGACCAGCGGCAGTATGACTGTCCAGTTTCAGGCGATGGAAGGTGGAACAAAAATGACCCTCACCTACGCGGTCGCGGGCTACGCGGCTAAGGGAATGGCGGCCATCGCCCCGAACGTCGACGCAGTGATTCAGGAGCAGGTCACCCGGTTCAAGAGCTATGTGGAAAAGAAAGACCCGGCCGCGAAATAATCGGGCTTAGAAGCCGAAGCGTTTCTTCTTCTGCTGTGGCTGCGGCTGTGCAACCGGCGCCGGAGGCTTGATCACACTATCGATCGAGGCCAGCGCGATGGGTGCCATCAGACGATAGCCGAGCGAGTTGGGGTGCAGGCCGTCGTTGGCCACATCAGCCCTCAGAAATTCCGCGCCATCGCGCAGGGCATCGAAGTAGTTGCAGTAGGTCAGTCCCCGCTCCTTGGCGAACTTCACGATCCAGGCGTTCAGTTCCTTGATTGTGGCGATAGGGCGGGTCTTGGTCATTTCATAGCGCGGATTTTCGCCCTTGTGATAGTCGCTCACCGGAAGTACGCTGGAGAGGATGAGTTTGATCTGATGCATCTGAGCCAGGTCTGCAATCATGATCAGGTTGTTTTGAATCGTTGTCAGGGCTACGCCACGCGAAATGTCATTGGTCCCTGCGAGCAGGATCATTGCTGCCGGCTTGAGCTTAATCACATCGGCCTGCATGCGCCCGAGCATCTCGCCTGTGATCTGCCCGCTGATGCCGCGGTTGACGAAATCGCGCTCCGGGAAGTATTCGTTCAACCTCCAGGCATCGGTGATGGAGTCGCCATAAAAGACCACCCGCGGCTTGCCCGGTGCGGGCGGCCCCAACTTGGAATTTGTTTCAGCGTACCGGCGCGTGTTGTCGCGATCGGCCCCTCGCAACTGTGTAGTTTGTGATTCCAGCAGTGCGCGCAGATGCGCGTCGAGCCGTGCCTCGCCATCGCGCAGGGCGGCGAATTGTTTGGACGCCTCCTCAGGGAAGGGAAACGGGCGGGGGATGGAACCCGATAGCGCCAGATAGCCGCGGAGTTGGGCCAGGAACTCATAAGACAATGGGCTTGGCTGGCCTGAGGCGCGGTCCATGCTGTACTTGGTCTGGCGTGCGTTTTCAATTACCGGCGCCGATGCCCGCGCCAGGCCCGGAACCGAGACTGCGGTGGATTCCATCAGTTCCAGCATGCGCTGGTAAAAGGCCGCCGCATCATTGGCGTTGAACTGTTGCCCGAATGAAAGCGAAACAGCGAAAAAGAACCCTGCAATTCGTTTCATTAGTGTTCCTCTTTTTCCAGGATGAGGCTGATGGTCCCGATGTGGATCGGCAGGCGCACGCGCATCTGTACCGGCAGCCTGCGGGAATCGTCGGTTAGCCAGACAAACAGGCGGCCGCTGCGCTGATAGAGCACGTTGTTAAAGAGGTACACTTCGTAGCGTGTTGCCTTGGCCTTGCCCATTGGCGTGGTAAGCTCTTCGTGCTCCTGCGCCTCCACCTTAGCCATTACTGATTTCTTGCCGTCGCTGATCGGCATCTGGACCGAAGAGCCGGGTTCCAACTTCATCGACCGCAGTTTTTGCATTGCACCCATTAATTCATGGACGCACTCGGGGATCTCGATCTCTTTGTTGGCCACCACGGCGTTCTTCACCAGATCGCGCTCGTTATAGTAGGCCTTCTTTGCGCGGCGGTCGAACTTGATATCGGTGACGCGATGCCTGCGGCCCTCTTCCGCGTCGATGCGCGTGGAAAGCGCGCAGAAGCCTTCGGCCATGTTGGCGTGATACACATCGTTCACTTTGAAAAGTTTGGACACGAGTCCAGCCGATTGCATCACCACGTCCGCCTGCGGCTCGCGATTGGCATTGTGACTGAAAGTGACTTTGGCCGTACCAGCCTGGATCATCCGCCACTCCACTCGGAATTGGAACTTCTCGCCCTGTGGCAACGGCGCCTGCAACGAAAACGACAGCGGTGCGAGGAGACACAGCGCTACTGGGGCGGTGAACTTGCGGCCAATCATCAAGTTTTGAGTTTGGCAGATCAACGGTTGTATAAGCAAGCAGGATCTGTACTAAGGTTGTTTGTCGAGCACATACTTTACGTCGATCTCGCCCTGCGGCGATGCGATGTGCCGCTCGATGGTGAGGACCTTGCCGTCAGCCGAAAGGCTCCACCTGTCGAGAAACGTCACCTCGGCCTCTCCGTACTTCATCTTGCTCTCGAATTTCAGCTTGTCGCCATCCCAGGTGACCTTGCTTTTCAGTTCGTTGTTGCGGATCTTATTGGTACACTCCGCGCCGTCGGTGGTGTAGGCATGCTCGGTGGTGAACTCGCCCATCTGGTTGGCTTGGTTGACGGTGTACTTGAGCGAGGGGTCCCTGTGGTCGATCTTCTGCTCGTATTTTTCCGGCGCCGGCAGCGGGCCCACTTCGGTCTTGGCGGCGTTGATTTTCCAGTTGCCGCTGAAGTTGGGAGCGGCCGATGCGACGGGCGCCAGGACGAACAGCATGGACGCGAGAATAGCGTTAAATAGGAATTCGTTTCTTCGCATGCCAAGAGTATATCTTACATGCCAGGCGCTCAACTATCGGGCCAATTGCGCAGACCGCACAGGCGCGGATTTGAGCTCGCGAATGGCTGCAACGCTCCAGGTGCAGAATGTTTGGACGTCGGCATCGGAGAGCCGGGCTTCGGGATGCATCATCTGATATTGCGGGCGCGGCATCTTCTTATCCTTAACGCCCTGGCATGCAGCCATCAAAGCACCCATGGCCGTGCCTTTGCGTTTGCCTTCGTGATCTGCCCACTCGGAAACATTGAACACCTTGCGAGCCTTCTCCACATCGCCCGCAACCAGCCACGACATCGGCGCTATCTGCGCGTACCATGGCCAGCGGGTTTCATTGGAGTGGCAGTCCATGCAAGCCTTGCGCATAATACCCTGGACTTCAGGGGTAACCGAAACGCGCGCGAACAGCGATTTCTCCGGTGACGCCGGCGGATTGGTCCGGCCGTGGACAGGGATAAACTGAATGGCGATGAACGCGGTGCCCGTTACTGCAACCGCCGTCAGTACCAATCTCTTGAAGCTGTTTAGCTTGCTCATGAACAGATGAACACTTCTTTGTAAATAAAAGCTCGGACAATTTTCAATTCTTAATTATTTTTGTGACTGCGGCACTTGAATGGAGCCTAGGGCTTCGGCTTCACGTCAGCAGGCTTGGCTGGATCCGCGGCCTTCTTCTGATTACGGAAACGGAACTGGCGCACCACCGGTTTTGCGCTCGCCAATTCCACGAACGCCTGAATCACCTTTTCCCTTTGCGCTGGATCGGCGATCAACTGCTTGTGCAGTCCGTTGGGGGAAGGCGTGAACCTGGCCTTACCGTCACTCGACACACTCAGCGTGCCGGGTTCGGAGAGCTTGAAGTAGTTCTCCTTGGGCCGGATCGCATAGAGCACCGCTGTCATGTCCCACGAAGGCGCATCATATGGCATCGCCTTGTAGGCGCGATACGCGTCCACCACAGGATGCGGAGCCGTGGCCCAAGTGAAGTCCTTGTCGATACTGGCGCCAGGGTAGGGAAGTGCGGCGCCAAGCTCAGCCGGAGCGAACACGATCTGTCCCGGCCATTCGGCCAACAACTTCTTTGCCGCCGCCGGATCGATGCCGGGGAATGCTCCGCCCGAGATCACCAGATACCGCACCTTGCTCTTGATCAGGTCTTTCACATTTGGAAGCCCAATCGAGTTGGCAAGGTTGGTGGCAGGTCCGCACAATAACACGATCGCGTTGCCATCCTGCTGCGACGTCATGGCATTGCGGAACAGTGCGGGAACCTCGGCCGTATCCACCAGCGAGTGAATGCCGTGCTGATAGACGGCAGCGCCCTTCTCATCCTTCTTATCGAGCACGCTGAACAGGGGCGTATCGCCCTTGGCCGGTCCGTCTTCGGCCATCCCGACCGGCAGATTGCGCCCTATAGCGGCAAACCCGCCGTTCACTGCGCCTGCATAAAACCGGCCGATCACTTCGCTCAGCGCGGCCGATTTCAGATTGGCCTTCGACACGCTGATGCTGACCACTCGCGCTTCGTTCTTGCCATCGAGGCCATAAAGCAGCGCCATCGCCAGCACGGTATCGATACGATTGCCCATGTCGGAATCGAATATGATGCCGACCGGCGGTTTGAAGTTTCCAGGGAACTGCATTCCGGTCCTTTATGCGAGATCGAGTCCGGTGACCCGGCCGGTGGAGTCGCCGAAGTTATCCACGTGCACACCCATGCGATCCATCATCGTCAGGTGCAGATTCGTCATCGGCGTTTCGCGGCGATAGACACGCCGGTAGCCCGGCTTGATCAAATTGCCGCCGCGGCCGGCGATGATCGTCGGCAGGTCTTCGTGATTGTGCTTGTTGCCATCGCACAGGCCCGCGCCGTAGACGATCATGGAGTTGTCAAGCAACGATCCATCGCCTTCCTGCGTCGACTTCAGCTTTTCGATCCACGCCGCGAACTGCTTCACATGATAGGTATTGATCTGCGTGACCTTCTCCATCAGCGCCGGCTCATTGCGATGGTGCGTCAGCGGGTGGTGGCCATCTGGGATGCCGATCTCGCGGTATGAACGCGACGTGCCCTCGCGGGTCACCAGGAACGTGAACACTCGGGTCATGTCCGATTGCAGCGCCACGGTCAGCATGTCGGTCATCAGCTTGAAGTGCTCGGAGAAATCGGCAGGCACGCCATAAGGCTTGGGCATGCCGGGATTGATGTGGGCGTTGTCGCTTTCCGCCTTCTCCAGTTGCCGTTCGATCTCGCGGATTGACGACATGTACTCATCAAGCTTGCGGCGATCGGTGGGGCCAAGGTCGCCCTGCAACTTCTTCGTGTCTTCGGTGACGAAATCGAGGATGCTCTTGCGGAACTTGCTCTGGCGCGCGCGGGCCTCGGGGCTCAGAGAAGCGCCTTTGCCGAACAGCCGTTCGAACAGTGCACGCGGATCCAGAATTGGTGGCAGCGGCTGTCGCTCGTCGCGCCACGCGAGGTTGTTGGTGTAAGCGCAAGAGTAGCCGGAGTCGCAATCGCCGGCCTGGCGCGCGTCTTCCATTCCGACTTCGAGCGACGGGAATCGCGTCTGGCTGCCGATCTTGTTGGCGACGATCTGGTCGGTCGAAATGCCGCAGTGAATATCCACCGCGCTCTTTTTCGGTTGCACGCCGGTGAGGTACGAACCGCAGCAGCGGCCGTGGTCGCCCGCGCCATCCAGCAACGCGCGGCCGTTGTTGTGCGTCAGATTCGCCAGCACCGTGATCTCGTCTTTGTACGGTTCGAGCGGCTTCATGATGCGCGACAACTCGCCCAGCTTACCTTCGTAATCGAGCACCCAATTGCGCACGACCATACCATTCGGCACCTAGACGAATCCC
>Ga0118677_10001667_pt1 | contig 46412 bp, 49 predicted proteins | sample AliMusrvi5mmetaG_FD_86154 | JGI IMG/M metagenome (GOLD analysis project Ga0118677, IMG submission 86154) | reverse complement strand
AAAACAAATGATTTTGACCCTAACTTGCTAAAAAGCAAGTAAAATTAATGCGACGCAATAAAATGGTTTTTAAAAGGCCTGTGTTAAAAGTTTTAAATGTTGTGTTTCGCTACTAACTAATTATATATTGTCGGAGCAGAATTGTCACTGCTAAAAAATCGAAATAAATATCTTAAAAAAATCCAATGAAAAACCTGTGACAAATATGAACGGCCGTTCATATTTGTCACAGAGTACGTTAAAAGCATTTAATTCACTTAATTATTTTAAACCAAAAATCCAGCCTTGTAGGTTGGATTTTTGATTATGCAACATATTTTATTTTGGTGGGCGGGGTGGGAATTTTCTAGTCAACAATTTATTTCAGCTCGGTCCCGCGGAATCTTTCGTGTTCCATGCCCAACTCCTCGGCGGTATACTTCAACATATCTTCGATGGCTTCATGGTATCTTTCGTAATCTTCTGAGTGTTCTGCTACTCGAAGCTGAGGGTTGTCCAGCCCGCATAGCAATTTTGTCTTAGGAGTTACCAACATTGCAATAAATTCCGAGTTATCTCGGAGTTGTTCTATATAACCATCAGTATCACCTTTAGAAAAATGTTCGGCATACCAATCTCCGTACTGTCGAATTGTGCCTATGGTGTGCGTATGAAATTTAACATATTTATAATTGGGATATTTCTCAAAAAATCTATTAACAATCTCAACTTTTCTCGAATCTGACTGAACATGACCGGCACTTCCTAGACCGGTCATATAAAGAGCCCGAACGGAGCAAATATTGTCTCTCTGACGATATAACAAGACACCGTTGGACTCTTCTCTTAAGCTGGTTAGCGCTTGTAGTTTTTCATCAAGCTCTTGTGGAAGAATTACTGTTCTTGGCATTATATACCTCCTGCTAATTTTTTGGTGGTGCCGCGGGTGGGACTTGAACCCACAAGTCTTTAGGACATGCGATTTTGAGTCGCACGCGTATACCAATTCCGCCACCGCGGCATCATTTGAATATGAAATTCATTATATTGCACTCACATAAAATAGCAGATTTAGTTCTATCTTTCAATCTGATGAGGTGATTTGCCGGTCAAATCGTAAATACTCGAGGGCGGATTTTGCGACAGGACTCCCCCATCAATAATTAAATCAATATTTTCAATCGAATCCCCTGCCTGAGATTTTATTTCATCGACGGAATAGCAATTTGCTTGGCCGGAAATATTGGCCGATGTTTGGGCGAGGACACCATTGCACTCTTTTGCAATATTCAAAACCAATTCATTGTCGGGAACTCTGATGGCGACAGTACCGTCTCGATAACATTCCTGCGCAAAATCTATTTCCTTGGTTGGCAGGATAAAAGTAAAGCGTCCCGGTATTTTGTCCCAAATAAATTTTTCAAGCGCAATTTCTGCAATTTTTTTCATTGATTCCAGGCTATCAACGGCAAGGCCGAGAGTTTTCGATTCCGGCCGATTTTTGAATTCAAAAATCTTATCAACAGCTCGAGAATTGCGCGGATCGCAAACAAGACCGTAGACAGTGTCAAACGGCAGAATTACAATTCCGCCTTTTTGAATTATTTCGGCTGCCTCCATTGCGACGGCTGATTTGTTTTGTTTTGATAATTTGGTATATTTCATAATGCGATATAAACTTGCTAATCTGCTAGCCACATCATATAATAAAAACAATAGTTTAAGAAAGAGGAAAAATGGGAAATATGGAAATGTTGGACAAAATCGATTTTAAAAAGAGCGATCCGCAGGATATGCTGAAACGGATCGAGAGTTTTCCGTCGCTGATTTTCGGCGCATATCAGGTGGCTAAAAGTTATTCTCTGCCGGCTCATTATATCAAAATTAAAAAAGTTTTGATGATTGGCATGGGCGGATCGGGCGCCGGTGGCGATATTTTACAAAATTTATTATCGGAAACTACCGGTTTGACAGTTCAAAGTTGCCACAGCTACGAAATACCCAAATTTGCCGACCACGAAACTTTGGTTATCGCATCCTCCTACTCCGGCAATACCGAGGAAACTTTAGCCGGATTTATCACCGCCCACAATGCCGGCGCAAAGCTGGTCGCAATCACAACCGGTGGCAAACTAAAAATTTTAGCAGAGAAGTTTGGCGCTCCGCTTTTTCTCTTCGATTATCCTTCTCCGCCTCGCGCCGCTTTCCCTTATCTGTTTACTATTCTTCTCTCGGTTTTTATCAAGCTCGGCGCGGTTGAGATTTCCGATAAGGACATCGATAAATCGGTCGAACTTTTGGAGTCGATGGTTAAGAAACTTGGCCATGATAATTCTCTCTTTTCTAATCCGGCCAAGATTTTAGCCCAAAAAATCCTCGACAAAGTACCGGTTCTTTATGCCACAAATCATTTGATTGGAGTCGCCGCACGGATAAAGTCACAGTTTAACGAAAATTCCAAGAACTTCGCTTATTTTGAAGAACTTCCGGAGCTGAATCACAAGTCGCTCCTTGGTATTTTTAATCCCAAAGTCAAACCGTTCATTATTTCCCTAGAATCAAATTTTGATAATCCCAGAAATCTGCTTCGTCAAAATCTAACCGCTGAAATTTTGCAAAAAAATAAAGTTGAAATTGAGCGAATCAAATTTGTTCAGGCCAAAGATTGGCTATCTGAGCAACTGCTGATGGTAATGTTTGGTGATTTTCTATCATATTATCTGGCAATTTTGAATAAAGTCGATCCGACAAATCAGGAGAACGTTGATTATTTGAAGAGCAGATTGACATAGTAGGGACGAGTAACTAGTACCTTAACAACTTTTGTTTGATGGTTTTACTTAAATCATGTATCATTAGCATAGTATCATTTAATTAGGAGGTGGACTATGCGAAGGTACAAAGTGGTTCTGACAGTTGAAGAAAGTGAGCGGTTAGATGAAATGACACGGAAAGGCAAAATCGGAGCGCGGAAACTGAAACGGGCAGAGATTCTTCTTAAAGCCGGTGAAGGATTGACCGACAGGAAGATTGCTCTTCACACCGGAACAAGCCGACCGACGGTGGAACGTATCCGAAAACAGTTTGTTCTGGAAGGACTTGATGCTGCTCTTGATGATAAAACACGGACGCGGAGTCGGACACCGAAACTTGACGGAGTGGGAGAAGCGCAGTTAACCGTTCTTGCCTGTTCGACTCCTCCTGAGGGTCGGAGCCGCTGGACTCTTATGCTTCTGGCTGGCAAACTGATTGAACTTAAGATAGTTGATACTATCTCCGGCGAAGCCGTTAGAGAGCATCTAAAAAAAATGAACTTAAGCCTTGGTTAAATAAAAGCTGGGTTATCCCCCCGAAAGAAAATGCCAAGTTCGTCTGTGCCATGGAAGATATCCTTTATCTCTATGAGCAACCGCGCGACCCCGATTATCCCATGGTCTGTTTCGACGAGACAAGCAAACAACTGGTCAAAGAAACAAGGGAACCGATTCCTCTAAAAAGTGGCAAGGCGCAGCGGTATGATTATGAATACGAGCGGAATGGTGTCAGAAACATCTTCATGTTCTCCGCTCCTTTAGAGAACTTTCGCCATGTCGAGGTAACCGAACATCGAAAAAAGTCCGACTGGGCAACCATGATGAAGAAGCTGGTTGATGAGCTGTTTCCAACGGCCAAGAAGATCCGCCTGGTTGAGGACAATTTAAATACTCATGATCCTTCTTCTCTTTACGAGGTATTCAAACCGAAGGAGGCCAGAAGAATTCTTAACAAGATTGAATTTCACTTTACCCCGAAACACGGTAGCTGGCTCGATATGGCAGAGATTGAATTATCAGTTCTTAACAAGCAGTGCCTAAGTCGCCGGATTGGAGATGAAAGTATACTCAAATCAGAAATACAGGCATGGGAACAGAAACGCAACGCCGCCAAGAAAACAATTGACTGGCAATTCACCAACAAAGATGCCAGAACTAAGTTAAAGAAACTATATCCATCAATAAAAAGTTGTTAAGGTACTAGTTTAAATAATTTCACTAATCCTCGTCCTGCCCCGACGTAGCCCGTAGGGCGAAGTGGGGTGATCGTCTTCGATAATTAATATTCTCATATTTGTAAGTAGATTAATAGCAGCGGGGAAGCAGAGAAGCGGGGCAGCGGAGAACTATTGTGACAGACCTCTGCTTCGCGGCTTCTCAGACCCTCTGCTACTAGTTTATACCATAAATGCTGAAATTTTGCTGAGAGAAAATTGCAAATGGTCAATCAGTTGTTGTATCCTATTACTTGTATGAAATTTATTAAAATTTTTCTCGTCTTGTTGTTAATCGGACTTTCAGCACATTTGCTGAGCCATATTTTTTCGCAGAATCAAAAAGTTGAAGCGGCTGACAATCTCAAACCGTATTTGGTCGAAGTGGTGGCGCAAGATGGTAGTAAAACCGAATATTCCGGTCGGAGTGTTAGGTCTGATATTTTTACAATAGCTACCGATCTGGGCGCGACTCCTTATCCGGAGGACAAGATTTCGGTTTTCCCCGACATCGACATGGGCATCGGTGGCAAAATTACCGTTTTGCGTGCTCCCACTTACACTGTCTATGATGGGAAAAACAAATTGGTCTTTCGTAGCTGGCAGAAGACAGTCGGAGCATTATTTACCGAAAAGAATATTGAGCTTGCAAACGAGGATAAAGTTAATTTCCCGCTCAATTTTGCTCTCGAGCCAAATCAGGAGATAAAAATCACCCGGGTTGCTATCGCCACTTTGGAGAAAAAGCAGGCGATTGATTTTCCAATCACCAAAAAAAATGATAATACTTTGGATAAAGGTAAGACGAGAGTCGAGATGGCCGGAGTGGCCGGCGAGCGGACGTTGACCTATCAAATCAGGCGCGAGGACGGCATTGAAGTGTCACGGACTTTAGTCAAAAACGAAATTACGGTTCAGCCGGTGGTAGAAATATTGATTATCGGGACAAAGCCGGTCATCACCGGCTGGTGCAAATTTAACGACATGGTCTTGGACGCTTCAACCAAAAACGGGCTCGACCCGGATAAATTATGCGCTCTGATGCATGTGGAGAGTAACGGGCATCCCGATTCTTCAGGACAGGGCGGGGCGCACCAAGGTTTGTTTCAATATGACCCCGGCTTTTGGTCCGATGTCTCGGCCAAGGCCGGTTACTCCGGTGCCGATATCTGGGACGCCAAGGCACAGATTTATGTGACGGCTTGGGCCCTGATGCACGGATATGCAGGAAGATGGTAGAAATGTTGCGTCTGCTATCTCTGTGTGTTATTATGGTCATAAGCTTAATAATAAAGAATGTGAGTGAATATGAGCAGAGGTGGGCCCGAAATGTCTTTAATGCTACATCCGGATGTGTCCGGAGAAGCCAACGAAACTCCTAAAGCGGTTGAGGAATCGGTCGATCCGAATGCTTTGAACCAAATTGCTAAGCTTGGCGAACAAGCTGAAACCAAGCTGAATAATGTCGAAGAAGCAAGCGCCAGATACCTGGGTGGGATTAAAAAAGAATTAAATAACTTTTTTGTTGGGTTGAAGGATCTTCGGAAGGTAGCGGATGGTGTAAAAGCAGAGGTGGTTTTGGGTGCTATAAATCTGGGCATGGCGGTAACGGTTGATTTACCAAATCGGGTTCCATCTGTTAAGCATTTCTACAATGATGTTCCTGACACGCCTGTGGACGCTGCCGCTGCCGCTGCGATTATAGCATTGGCTGTAGTGATACTTCCGCTCGGAAAATCCTTATTGGAATACACGAAGCAAAGATTTGGTCAATAACAATTTCGACTTATGACAACGCAAAATAGACCAGACGACAAATTTTCAGAAAAATATAATAGAGAACAGCTCATCTCTTTTTTGGTTGCAAAAGGATTTACTGAAAAGATTGCTACCGGCCAGATCGATACTCTTTCGGACATCGTTTATCTCTCGGCGCTCAAAAAACTGGCCGAAAAGAAAAATATTAACGTTGAAAAGCTCGGATCACTAAGTCCCGACGGTATGCGAAATTTTCTGAAAGAACATTTTACTTCGGAGGAAATTGTTGAAGCCGTGTTTTCTGAAATGGAAGTTCAATTCAAAGGTTTTCTCAGCGCGATAGATAGCGCGTAGAAAACGACGAGATAACGACGTCTCTCATATGGATCTAACCGATCGCTCACAATTACTCGAATATTTGAAGGCAAACGGTCTCTGGGCCAAGCACGGTTTGGGGCAGAATTTTTTGGTTAGCCGTGAAGTGCTGGATTCAATAATTGAGGCGGCGGAGCTAAAACCCCACCCTACCTCCCCTTCAAAAGGGGAGGAGTTGATAATTGAGGTCGGGCCTGGGGTAGGGACATTGACGAAAGAACTGATTCAGCATGCCGGCAAAGTGGTGGCAGTCGAGCTGGATGAAAAACTGGCCGGGCTGCTCAAATCGAATAAGGAATTAGGAATTAGGAATAAGGGAGAAGCGGAGAACCCTAATACCTATCCCATAATTCCTAATACGAATTTGGAGATTATCAATGCCGACATATTAAAACTGAACATTCCCGAACTGATTGGCAGCAAAAAATACAAGGTGGTGGCCAATATCCCATATTATATCACCTCAAAAATTATTCAATTGTTCCTAACGCAAACGAACAAGCCGGAGCTGGTGGTGATGCTGGTTCAAAAAGAGGTAGCGGAGCGGATTTGCGCTCGACCCGGAGAGATGAGCACTCTTTCAATCTCGGTGCAAGCCTATGGCGAGCCGGAGATAATTCAAATAGTGCCAAAAGAATCTTTTTTTCCGATTCCCAAAGTTGATTCGGCAATCCTACGGATTAGAATTAGGAATAAGGAATTAGGAATTAGGGACGAGCAGGCATTTTTTCGGCTGGTTCACATTGGCTTTGCCTCACGACGAAAGACGCTGGCGAACAATTTGTCGGCAGGGCTACAGATTGATAAAAATCAGGCGGCTGATATAATTAAGGAAGTTGGACTTGGCGAGAATATAAGGGCTCAGGAGCTTTCGGTCGGGGACTGGGGCAAGCTGGAGAAGGAATTAGGGGATAGGAATTAGGGCTCTGAACCTTTATTCTTTATTCTTTATTCTTTATTCGTAATTCTAAATTTCCGGAGGGGCATATGTCAAAAGAGAAAGATGTTATTGAAATAGCAGTCGAAGTGCCGGCAGTCGCTCTCGAAAAAGCAATAGAGATGAGCGAAAAAGTCGGCGATATTTTGCACGTTGGACAGCCGGTCGAAAAAGCCAAAGAGTATTGGAAAATGCTCGGGCCAGGCTTGACCACCGGCGCAGCCGATGACGATTGCTCCGGCATCGCCACCTACTCCCAACAAGGAGCTAAGTACGGTTTTGGCCTAAACTGGCTGGCGGTTTTGACTTTCCCGCTGATGGCCGGCGTACAAGAGATGTGCGCCCGGATCGGTTTGGTGACCGGCCAGGGCCTGGCTACCAATATCAAAAAACATTTCCCGCGTTGGGTTTTGATTGCGGCCACACTTCTTCTCTTCGGCGCCAACGTTTTCAATATCGGCGCCGATATCGGGGCAATGGCGGAGGCGGCGCGATTGTTGATGCCTCATTATACCTTTACAGTGCTGACAATCGCTTTCACTATTATCACTCTGGCTTTGCAGATTTTTGTCAGCTACGGCGTCTATTCAAAATATTTGAAATATCTCTCCTTTGCTCTCTTGGCCTATATTTTCACCGCCTTCATCCCCTCCGTCGCCATGAACTGGCACGAGGCGTTCAAAGGTCTGGTTATCCCGCATATGGCCTTTAACAAAGATGAAATTATCCTAATTTGCGGCATTCTCGGCACGACCATCAGTCCCTATTTATTTTTTTGGCAAGCTTCGCAGGAAGTTGAGGAGCAGGTCGAGAAAGGCGATTATTCTATCAAATTGCGCCGCGAAGATATCGATGAAGGCCAGCTCAGGAGAATGCGGACTGATGTCTGGTCCGGTATGTTTTTCTCAAATCTAGTGATGTTTTTCATCGTCTCTGTATGTGCGGCGGTCTTGAACAAAGCCGGCATTACCAATATTGCGACGGCGGCCGATGCGGCCAATGCTCTGCGCCCGATTGCCGGCAACAACGCTTATTTATTATTCGCTTTCGGCATTATCGGCATCGGTCTCCTGGCCATCCCGGTTCTGGCCGGCGGAATTTCCTATGCCCTCTCCGAAACCTTCAACTGGAAGGAGGGTTTAAATTATAAATTGAAAGAGGCTTCGGCCTTTTATGGTGTGATTATTTTTGCAACCCTGATCGGCCTAGCTCTCAATTTCATCGGTCTTGACCCGATCAAAGCGCTGATTTACTCCGCCGTTGCCAATGGCTTGGCGGCACCGCTCCTGCTGGTCGTGATAGTGATTTTATCCAGTCGCAAAGATGTTATGGGCCAATACGCCAGCAATTTCGGCTCAAAGGTCTTGGGCTGGCTCTGCGTCGCTCTGATGACCCTCGCCGGTGTAGCCACGATCTACTCATTTTTCCAGTAAAAAAACCTTCTGTTTTGACGAGACGCCTTACGGTATCCCAACACAGAAGGATTTATTTCTTGACCACTTTCGTAATCAATCTGATTATACAGGACTGGCAAAACAAATGTCAATGGAAAAGACTTGGAACGAATTTTTCCAAATTTGAGTAAGACAGTTTAGAAATATAGGACTTATGCGCTTGGTGTCATTCCCGCCCCCGATCAGGTCGAGGGTAAAACTCCGGCGGGAATCCAGTCAGATAACATCTGGATCCTAAATCGAGTTTGGGATGACGCAATAATATTGAAACGCGTAAGTCCTAAAATATTAACTTTATTTCGCCTATGCCCATCGAAGGACCGCCAGTTTTAGAGACGGAGGAATCAGACCCAAATAAAAATAAACACGGCTTGAATGGCCGCTTTTTCCGGGGTGGAAAATGGCCAGATATTCCTGATGTTGAAACATCTGGCGATCCTGAAGGATCGGTAACCGCTGAATCGCGCCCTGAGCCAAGGCCTAGCCCTGTTTCAGCAGAAGATCTTGCCACGGTTCTACTCACGTCCGGTGCCCACCGGCTTTCTCCCTATCGAGTTTTAGAACCGATTCGGAATCGGGAATATAATCAATCGCAAACAAGAGCGTTCGAATGGATTGAACAAAACTGTCCTGCAGGAGAGAAGCTATCAAGTTTAGACACCATTATTCTTAATAGTGATAGGGAAAGGGATTACAGAGCTTTTTTTCAGGATGAAAATCTTGCTGAAATTGAAACTTTACCATCGGACGAAAGGATAAAATTTTTAGCTGGTGCGTCAATGCAGATGGAGATCGGCTCGGCCGATTTTGACCGCTATTTTAATCGATTTCCCGAAGATGCCAAACTGGTAATCCGTCGTGTTTATGACGCATATTCCCCTGAGTTTGACCATAGTATGTATGAAATCATTCAGCCTGAATTTGGCGCCAAAGTTTTCGGGACGGCAATTAAGCACTGCGGGTTTATGAATATTCTCGATTCTTTAGATAGGACAGAATCTGCATATGTCGCAGATGGAACTGAAAGGGAAGCCTTTTTAACCGAGGCGCATGATTTTTTAAAAGCAACAGAGATTGCTAATCACCTAGACAGATTTTTTCTTGGCGACCGAAACACAACTTTTGAGGGAGTCGTGCTCAAATATAGAGAACCGGGGGAGCAGATTATCTCAGCAAGAAATAGTGCGAGTAAGTTAAAGTATTCGGAAGCATATGAGGTTTACAATGATACTACAAATGCAATAAGGTCGGTTATTAATCTTCCCGATGAGCGATTTCCAAAAATTCAAAAGGTTGCGTTGCTTAAAGAATTGCTGTTTTACTCTCACAATTCCTGTGTTGAGTGGGAGATAAGTAGTATCCGACATGCTGCATGTCTGAAACAATACGAAAAAGAAGAAAAATCTTACAGCTGGTCAGAGTATTATACCCATTCGATAATTGCCGAAATTGAGCACCCCGCCGTTTTGTATGAACTGCCATACACTTTTTCAAATAGTGAGGACAGCGGCGATTCTCTCAGCAATTGCTATGATGAATTTATGATTAGGGAACTGCTAGAGCAACTGGCGAAATTAGATAGCAGAGAAAGCATACCGCCCACTTTAGAATTTTGGCGCAAAAATGGCAATCCACTGTATGGTCCGGCGGTGGCCGAGGTTCTGAATATCGATCCGAGTGCTTCGGCAAGAGAGATTTTATCACAGTTGCCAGTTGCCTCGGAGGCACAGAGACGAGGGCTGATTTCACTGCTATATCGTCTGGAAATCGGGAAAGTCGGTATTTCACCGGAAGGATTGGATTATCTTGGCCGTCGCTTTGATCTTGATCAATACAATGATCCGGCTAATTTCGCTCACCGACTCACGGCCGACGGAAAGGTCGGCATCTTTGACGCTGACCGTCAGCTTCGCGGTTTTATTCAGCTTGAGGCAAATGATTTTGCCGAGAATGACGACGAACCAATCCGAAAAGCGATTTTAAATATTACACTTGAAATGCTTTTTGTGCCCCATCCGGATGAACAGGAATCGGATCGGCGACAGCGGGAGAAGCTGCTGATCGACTTCCGCGCGAACTATTTTGACACTTATCTCAATTTATTTCAAAATAAAGAAGGAGAAACCGGACTTCGTTTCAACAATCTGACTTTGCCGGAGCAAGGTTTCGTTTCACATTTTATAGATGAAAATAAAAATAATCCGGATCTGAAAGACCGTTTTTTCAAATTTATCAGTAAATTCGGCGAGGATGGCTTCCTTGCTTTCCGATCAATCGAATTTGACCCGACAGCAGGCGATCAGCTGATTGAGCTCGGGGAGAGAGTCGATACGGCAGAAATGAAGGCGCTATTTCGAGAATACAGTACTACTTATCAGCTGGCGGAAGCGGTCTCTCGTCACATCGGCCTGATGCTTCAAAACCAGGCCAATGATTTGGAGATAAATCTGATCAGAGAAAATATTCTAATGTCGGCTCAAAAAGTCCTGCTGAATCCCGAACCTGATGATGAGAATCTTGCCGGAAGAGAGAACTTGATATTTATAAATCAGGAATTGAATATGATCTTGGGTTTGCCTCCAACGAAAGAGGGGTTTATAGACGGACAGGTTTTCATGGGCCGCTATCTCAAAGATAATATTAAGTCGACTGGTGGGAATGCCGAATATCTGGTCGCTAGCATTATTAACGGCTATCTTCGTCGGCTGTACAATAATGAGAGCTTCGATCTGCGTGAGTATGAGGACAAAACGACAGACACGGCTCAAACCTTGGACCATGCGCTCGAAGTCATAGAGGACGACCCGTATTTGAGAGTTACTTCGGATAATGATTTTCTTACCATTATAAATTACGGCGCCGGTGGTGCCAGGGATAGTATTCCGTTCGCGCTACTCGGTCATAAAGTTAACGGAATAGATATCTCTGCCAGAATGGTGGCACAAGGCCAAGAAAGGGTGATGGAATTTCAAAGTATGGCTGCCAATGGCACGGTAGATCCATATAAACAGCAGATAGATCAGGTAATCGCTGACCACAATTTATCTTACGGGCCGGAGGATGTTGCCGCATTGTCACAACGGATAGATATCAGAGAAGGTAATTTCTCAACTTTTAGCGGAGAACAATATAAAAAAACTTTTGGTGAGCCGGCCGACGCGGCGATGATGATGTGGCACACCTTTGGTTTCGCCGGCGATCATGATGGCCAGCGGCAAGCGCTGACCAATATTTACGACTCTTTGCGTCCGGGAGGAATGGTGATAATAGAAATGCCCGATCGTAATTTTGGACAATATGCCCGCATGATTAGAAAGTATCACGCCGAGCACCCATCCGAACCTTTTGGCGCGGTAGTTGACGCCCCGTCGAGTCAGCCCGGCCAGGTAACGGAACAAAATTCTGCCAATTTATCACCCCGTTATTTTCCTAGTAGAGAGGAAATTGAAACTGTCTTGCAGGAGAGTGGTTTTGAAATAGAGCATGTCAGAACTTATTTTGTTCGTAATGAAGATAATCTGGTGATCAAAGAAAATATGTATGTGGCGCGAAAGCGGCTTGACCAGCGCAGGTTTAAGAAGCTAACTGACTGGGTCGGAAGTATGCCACCAGATACGGTTAAAAACCAAACACCGCAAAGTGGCCAACCGGAGGTGATAGTTTAGCTTTGTTTTTCGATACCTTCCCACCCCAGCGCAAATAGTCCTCTCATTGTCTCGGCGATGTTTTTGTTATCTACAATGACGGCGACCAGCGCGTCGTTTTTATTATAATTGGCAAAGGAAACCTTATTGCCATAAATCTGAATCTCCAGCTTGCAGGGAAAAAGATTTTTCTTGACCACCTTTGTCTCCCTCAGCTCCTCTTTATCATGCGCCAGATAATCGGCGCTATTTTTGTCATCAGCGGCCGAAACAATCACCCGCGCCGGAATTTGGGCTTTGACGCGGCGACCGACATAATTGTCGCGAAGCCAGCGCCAAACTCTCGGCTCGGATTCGGAGGCCTCAAGGTAGGCGTCGATCGGCTTGCCGACCTTGAGCGTGTCTTCATACAGTTCTTTGATGCCTTCAAACCCTTCCATCACTCGTACGACCGGTCGCTCGGTTGTCATCTTGAACAGCTCGGACAGGCCAGGCAAGACAGAATCGATCAGACCGTCGGCTTCGCGGTACTTTTGCTCCTGCTCGACGATGTACTCCTTGAGCCGGTAAGGATCGCGGGGGCGGAACTGAATCTTTTTATTTTTGATCGTCTGCTCGACGATGCCCTTGTCGCGAAGGGAGTAGAGAATATTGTAAAGGTCGCCCCGTTTGTAGGGTGATTTTTTTGATAACTCAAGTACGCCCTGCTGGCCATTCTTCAGCAGAATTTCGTAAATAGCGGCTTCTTTATCGTCAAGGCCGGTCCGAGTCAATATGTCCTGATAGCGGCTGGTAGGGTTCTCTTTTTTGTTATCGGTTTCATTCATATACTCAGTATACGCTCAATCTGCAGTATTGTCAAGAATATTTGACACTATACAATATTCAACCGACTATACAATATACATTTATACAATACAGAAGCCAATAATTTATATAAAATAGGCCATATATTTTCAAATTCATACTTAAATATTACTGTCATAGACCATTGACAAATATCACTATCTATTATATAATGTGCTGTCACGATGAGAAGGGCGCACAGACGCAGGAGTGTCTAGGCCGCCACTCAGAGGGACAGAACATTAACAAATTAGAATATAGAATACAGAATAAAGAATTAAGAATGAGCTCGAGAGAGCAATACTCAAGATTCGATATTCAATATTCTTTTCTACACAGAGGGCAAGAACAAGACAAGCCACCCAGCCAGAATTCCGGCTGGCAACCCAGTATTGAGAACTTGTACGAGGTAGCGGCATATCGGAGATCCGGCAATGCCAACAAGGCATTCGCATATTTTATTCCGATATATAACCCTAATACCTTATACTAATCCCTTAATACTAACTTAGAGTAATAGATTTATCCTTGACACAGGAGTTTAGAGATAAATTTGGTTACCCAAGGCAAATCAAGCAGTAAGCAATAAGCAGTAAGAATTAAGCTAGTCGCATACTGCACAATTGAAATGCCGGAGGGAACGAGATCTCACTCAATTACTCACAACATGCCATTACCGTATTTACGAGTGATGGCGTTCATTCCGGCGTGCGCTCCCAGGAGGGGCAAACGCCAGAATCCGGGCTTGTCTTCTTCTTGTCCTCACAGACCACCCATAGCTTTAGCGAAGGGTGGTACACAAACATCTGACTCTTTATCGAATCAGATAGATTTAAATACTAGTTTATCGCCATCGCATTTTTAATGATGGCTCGCTTTTATTTATCTATCTTTAATGAGAGTTGGACTTGTCCGCCGTAGCTTTAAGAGCAAAGGCGGAAAACTGTCTCCTTACTATATTAGTGCAGTTGCGCTGCTCATTTTCTTGAGTAGCCAATTGCACTAGGGGCAAGCTGTCGGATTGCATTGCGCAAGATCGATTATCAAGCTTAGCCCAAATGAGGAGGTGGCGATGAAAATCGCCAACCGCGGTCCGCCTAGTCACTACGTGTGACGAGGCCACAGGCCGCTTGATCTCGGACCCTGGGGAGGGAATCAGCCGAGTGATGAAAATGCGAATCCATACTTCCCCTATGTCTGCATGCCAATAGGATGGATGCGGAATTGTATGGAGCATAGCAGAGACCAGATCGAGTTTACCCAGGTTGAAGCTATGTGCGATCCCCGAACGCGGGGCCATGACAAAGGGTACGGACACGCACAGCGAAAACGAGTCTTGGAAGGTATTGATATCTTCTGAGAAATCCGACGAAGTAACTGTAGCCTCGCTGCCTAGCGGGGAAGGGTGTCCTCTTTCAACGATCGAAACCTTTCATAGGTTGTTGGAAGATCCAGAGAAACTATTCTATTGGAAAGGCGGACTTCGAGTCACGCGCCGAGGGATAGAAGTATCAACGCTTTTGCAAGAAAAGCACGCAAAGGCGACGGTCTTTGCGTTAACAGAACCTCAAAACTGAAGCTTGGGAAAGGAAGGCCACCAAGCCAAAAATAAGAGGCGAGAGCCACACTCGATTAATCAATAAAAATGTGGTGCTGGGGACGAGCCGGTAGAGAGCTCATCATCCGCCTTCGGCGGATAAAGGAAGACGGGAACCAATTCACGCAATATACGGCTGGCAAGTCGCAAAAGGTGAGGAGATTTCCTAAATCCGATGAGAACAAGGTCGGAACGATCGGCAAGATGCGAGCCGGTAAATGTGAGTCGGCGTTATCCTTACGGAGCAGTGACTTTGCAACTCCCTGAAATAACCTGATCGGTACACGCTGCCAGCTTAGGAGGGCAGTCGCTTTCAAATGTAAGAAAGCCGTAGTATTAACCCGATCTTAAGGAGTGGGGGAAGTCATGCCTAGGGCTCAAAAGGACAGGTTCGGGTAGGCAGCCGGACACGGTATCCAGATCATTCTGTTTTTTCTCGACGGAGAAAAGCTAGCCGAAAGGCGAAGAAAGAATGATTTGAGGCGAAGATATGCATGCTTTGGATACTAGACGCATATCTAGACGAGGCGGGAGGGGAGCCCACATCGTTAAACTAATTCCAAATACAATTTGAAAGGAGGGCTGACGCAATGAGTACGACTCGGCATCAGCTCATTATAGAGGGCTCTATCGTCACGAAAGTGACGATCGAGGAGGGCGCCGAATACAACGGCGCCACCTACCGTCGCGAGAGAGAGGAGGGCGCGGTCCAGCTCGACAGCTGGATCGAATCCTTTCTCGCCGCTCGCGGCGAGCAGATCTTTACCCCTTCGCTGGCGGAGGGCCATATCTTGGCCCGTAAATCCGCCGGCGAGCGGCAATCCCTTATCATCGAGCTCCCGCCCGCCATCCGGCGGGTACTGGAGCGGGTAGATCAGTCAAGCTCACGGGCTCGCCTACTGGCGTTCCCGTGGGTTTACCTTGTTGCTCGGCTGGTCCGAGGGGCGGTTGACACCATCAAGGTGTTCTATCGCAACTCGGCCGCCGAGTCGGTGGAGGCAGAGCTCTCTCTCCCCAATCTCCCGAACATCTACGGGCGGGGAGAGGGCTACAAGCTCTGTACTGGTTACTGGAGCGGCTGCGATTCGTCGTGGTCGCTTCAGCGGAAAGCCGACTGGCTCGTTCAGGGTTTTTTCGACAGTCCGTTCAACACGGACTTGATTGGGGAACACTGGAATACCAGCCGGCGTCTGGCCGGCCATCCGCAAACATTTGCCGAGTGGGAGAAGCTGAGCAAAACTGACCCCAAGTTCATTCTTGGGATCAGCTGGCGCTCGGCCGATCCTCGCCTGACGATTCAGGCCGTCCTCGACAAGGGGGTGGCATGATGAGTTGGCGAAGGACACCCCGCCAGGGGGACGAAATTGTATCGCAGGATCCGTCCTGCGATGCCGCATTTAGTGCGGCACGACCATACACCGGCTACACGCTGACCGGCCACTTCGGTGGTTTGGTCCAGCTGAATGCCGAGGAACTTCGCCGGTACAACGAGGACTTCCTAAAACTCGTGGCAACATGGGTCTACAGAAAGTTTTCAGGCCGCCGGAAAGGCGGTGTCCCTCTCGGTGAGCTCCAACGATTCGTCTACCCCGACGATAAGAAGTTGGAGCTTGTCGAGGCCGCAATGTACTACCTTCTCGGGGTCTTTCGCAAGAAAGGCCTTATCGAGGTAGACCGGCAGACAAACCCGCAGTTTGAGCAGCTGTTGCGGGCATTCGATACTGCTGCTCAGAAAGGAGGCCGACGGTGAGGCCAGACATTATCACCGTTACCGCCGGTTTTACCGGCATTCCCGAGGCCATCACCGAGGCCTTCTTGATCGCAAAGAATGGGGCGTTTCTGCTTCGCCGATTGGCGATTGCAGGGTTCCTATTCTTAGAAGCGATCGTCCGCACGGGCGAAGGGTTCCGTGCGGAGGGGATGGAAGATTTCGCGGGTGAAGGGGTGCATTTGCACGCACCCAGAATCCCGCGTGTGCAGATCTTGGAGGTAGAATCGTTTTTCCGTCAGGTGCATGCGATGCATCAGGCGGAGGCGATCTGCCTCCTCTACTTCTCACCATCCGAAGGTGGCCGGTGGCGATTCGTCGCCCCCGACCAGACCGTTTCTGGCGGACACCTGTCATGGGTGTCCCCTGGTGCGGCGCCTCCGGGCTGGTACCTTGCAGGTTCATTCCATTCCCATGGGTCGATATCGGCATTCCATTCCGGAACTGACGATAGAGACGAATTGGGCTGGGATGGCCTGCATGTGACTGTTGGCGGGTTTCCCCGCCCCGAGCCGGAATACGCGGCCAGCATCGTTATGGCTGGCCACCGGTCCGAGGTGGGCATTGAAGCACTGATGGAAGTGCCACCGCCGGTTGCTTTCCCGGCCAGTTGGCTGGAGCGGGTCAGTAAATTCGTCCCGCCACCCGTGCGTCAATTTGGCGCTTTGGGTGGTGACGACGACGATCCGGTTGCCTTTCGGGGCGGCCAGGTCGTAACCCGCTTAGCCACGCCGACTCCGAAAGGAGGAGGCAATGGCCGAAAAAAATAAAGTCCGCGCGGTCGTCGTGGGCGTCGGGGGGATCGGAAAATTTCTCCTCTCGGCGCTGGCCAGATTTCTGGCCTACGACGACAAGCGAGCATGGACGCTCGTACTCATCGACGGGGATGAGTACGAAGTGAAAAATCGCACCCGTCAAGCGTTCCGGCGCCTCGGCAACAAAGCCGAAGTCACGGCTGAGGAACTCAGGGAGCAATTTCCCGAACTCCTCATCGAGGCCGTGCCCGCCTATGTGGCCGGCGCCGGACAAATAAGCCACTCGGATCACTCGGGGCTCGTCGTCCCGATCGCAGAAGTGATCCGAGAGGGGGACTGGGTCTTCTCGTGCGTGGACAACCATGCCACGAGGTTGCTGCTTTCGCAGCATTCTCAGTCCCTGCAGAACATCCGCCTTTTCAGCGGCGGGAATGCCTACTCCGACGGTAATGTGCAGATCTATGCACGCCGTGGGGGCAAGGATATTTTCCCGCCACTGGAGGCGGCTCATCCTGAAATCGGACGGCCGGCCGATAAGGCGCCGTTCGAGATGAGTTGTGAAGAACTGGCTTCGGCCGGATCTCCCCAGCTTATCTTCGCCAATCAGATGGCGGCCGCACTGATGTGCGCCGCCTTCTATTCCGAGCTTGAACGCAAGCTCCGCTGCGAGGAAATTTACTTCGATCTCGCATCGTCGACACTTGGCGGGCCAGCCGCAAGGCCTTTGACCCGCAAGAAGTAAAAAACTGCCCCGAAGGGGGCATACGGAGAAAACAATGAGCAACATTTTTGACGGCTTCGAGGCCGTTAGCGACCTGCCAGCCGACGCCGTCGTCCTGGCGTATGGCGTGAATGTTATCCGCATCGACGCGGAAGTTCACGCCCCCCGCACCGAGACCGTCGGTGGTCTCATCGAGCAATACCGCTCGAAATTGTCCCTGCCATCCGACTGCGTCGTCTTCATCGATGGCGTCAAGGTCGGAAACGGCGCCGCCATCCCGGTTGGTGCCTGCCGTATCGAGGTGATCAAGCCCGCGGGAGAGAAGGGCTGCGAGAACAGTACCCCGATCATCCCGCTGGACGGCGAGGACGCGTGCACCATCGAAGTGTACGCCCGGACGGCTGTCCGGATTGTCCGCAATTGGGTAGAAGAGGTCGGCCGCATGGCTGCCTCCCTCCTGCCCGTCGTGACCTTGCCGGAAACGGCGATCGTCAATCGGGACGGCGAGGAGGTAATCGTTTCCCTCGCCCAGACCGAGGCCATCGTCAACCGCTCAGTGCTCTGCCAAGTGGCGAGCATCCGGCGGCGCCTCCCCTACACGCTCAGCGAAGCGTGGGCCAGTTGGCCGGCAATCGAGTCCCTGCTCAATGACGAGCAGATGGACGAAGGTTGCCAACTGGAAGCTGGCGACCGGCTAACCATCGTGGTCGCCGGCGGCGAGGAGCAGGTTGACTTCGAGGTCTGGGCGTCGCAAATGCACGCTCAGGCCAATAGCGCCTACGACTTGGCCATGGCGGCCGAGTACGAGGTCTACGCACGCCGGCAGGCGGAGTTGGAGGGGACGAGTTTTCTCGCCCTCCGCTCCATTGCCAAAGCGGCCGGCATCGCCGCCGTCGGCGCCGGTCGCACCCGCGCCGTCCTGACCGAGGCCGTCCTGACTGCCGAGTTCGCCACGGGCGACCGGCAGGCATGGGTCGCGGGCTGGCTGCAAAGCCATGCTCCCGAGGCCGCTGGCTGGACGCCCGCCCCCGAAGAGGGGGATGACAATTATTGGGACGGGGAGAAGGATGAAGAGTCCGACTCCGCCGCCCCGTCCAACGGCAATAGCCGCTGGTAGAAAACAACGGTTTTGCTCATTGTGCCGTATTGACAATGAGCCGGGTGCCGAGCTGAATCTCGGCAAATAGGAAAGGAGGATGCCAATATGAAACATTTCTATTAGCCATCCTGGCTTTCTAAAAATTGAAGGTGATGGTCACCTCGGGGCTAGCAAGGCCAAAACCATCCGCAGGTCTGCGTCATGACCGAGTTCATCGTGACTCGTAAAAATTTTCGACGGACCCTTTGGCTGTCCGACACAATTGCCAAAGAATTCAGCTCTCGCCATGGAGGCAAGAGCAAAATAACCCGTCCAGCACCACTCGCAAGAAGTGAGTGATGCTGGACACCTTTCCCCGTTAGATCGGGGCTGATGAGTCGCTGAAAATTGCGACGAAAAGGAAAGAATCAACAGGATTCCAGAAATGATTAAAGATGACAAGTTTAAGTTAAGCGATAGGATCTCTCGCCTTGATTCATCCGCCCCACGGCGGATTCTCAATGGGTCGAGATGACAGTAAAAAGGAGGTCAATAGATGGATTAAATCAGATGTGGGTTTTTTGTTTTTGAAAATGAATGCTTGAGCAATCGAGCTTTCAAAGTCGGGAACAAGATCCCCGCTTTCGCGGGGATGACATTGAAAAGGAGGGAAACGAAAAAATGGCGAAGATAATCAATCTTGACGCCATAATGCTTTCGCCGGCCGCAGTCGCGGCATGGCAGAAAGTCGCGCAACGACTCGCGCCGGCTCTGAGAGAAATCTCGGAAAAGCGCGGCGATGCGCTCGACATCCCCGATGAACAGGGGAGGGTGAACGACGACGGGAGTTTGACGATATTTGTTGAAATCCCCGGCGTCGATATGAACATCTCACTGGAGGTGCCCGCTAGTCAGTGGGCCTACATCCAGTAATCCGACATGAGGCCGGCTGTCTGGATAAGCCAGCCGGTCTCAAAACTTTTTTGATCAAGATCTGAAACTAAGATTCCTGCCTACGCAGGAATGACAATGATTATGTTGCATTGTGTTAACACGATGAAACGAATCGTATGCTTTGACCTGCTTGCAATGATGGACGGCTCCAGAACTGGATCCCCGCCTTCGCGGGGATGACAGCTAAAGCTGTCACTCCTGCATTATTGCACGCAGATCAAAATAAAAAATCCCCGTTCACAAATGGATGACGAATTATTCTAAATGACGAATAACGAATCATCGCATAGAGCGGGGATTTTTTGTATTCTGGCGAGCATGTGATAGGATTTCTCGTCTCACTCCCACCTCCTCTGACTCCTCCTCTGGCAGGAGGAGAACCGCTCATCCGCCCAACGGCGGATTCTTGAGATGTCGAAATGACAATACGATAATGGTAGGCGGTTTTTTGGTAATATATTTTTTTTGTGCCGATTATGCTATCATAAAACCATGGAAACATTAAATATTCCCAATAAAGATAAGTTTATCGGAGTTTTGCGACAAAATCAGATTGAATTTGCCGCCCTTTTCGGATCTCGCGCAAAAGGTACCGAGAAGAAAGATAGCGATTACGATATTCTAATTGAATTTTCCCCAGATGCCCGGGTCGGTTTGTTTGAATATCAAGAAATTGAAAACGAAATTTCTTCAACGGTTGGAGAAAAAGTCGATTTGGTGACGGTTGGCGGAATAGATAAATATATCAAAGAAGAAGTATTTAGGACCATGAAGGTTATATATGACAATAGACCAAAAAAATGACTTAAGATTGCGTCATATTGTTGAAGCCGCAGAACATATTGCCGATTTTATCGATGGAGTTTCGAAAGAAGAATTTGAAGCTGATTATGAAAAGCAGTCGGCAGTAATCCGGCAAGTTGAGATTATCGGCGAAGCGGCGAGCAAACTTACTCATGAGTTTATAAAACAACATAGTCAAATCGATTGGTCGAAGGTGGTCGGCATGCGTCACAAAATGGTTCACGATTATTTCGATGTGGACACGAAGATTGTCTGGACAACGGCCGCCGATAATGTTCCACCCCTCAAGAACGCAGTTGAAAAAATTCTAAATATTTGAGTCAAGTTGCCAACTCCTGCATTATTGCTTGCAGATCAAAGCAAAAAATCCCTGACCAATTGGTTGGGGATTTTTTTGTTATGTAAAAAGATTTCTCTTTACTTCGTAATGTCGAAATGACACACAAGGGGTGGGTGAGCAGTTACAGCAAGGTTTATATTTATTTTGGGCAAAATATGATAATATAAAATTATGGAAACATTAGATATTCCCAACAAAGAAAAGCTTATCGGGGTTTTGCGGCAAAACCATATTATTTTTGCCGCCATTTTTGGTTCTCGCGCCAAAGGTACATCGCGACCGGAGAGTGATTATGATTTTTTGGTTGAATTTGACCCGGAAGCGCGCGTTGGATATTTCAAACTTTTCGAAATCGAAAGAAACATTCAGAATTATTTGATGTCTCCTATTGATTTAATTACGACTCGAGGCACCAACAAAAGATTGCATGCTGAAATTGATAAGACAAAGGTGGTTTTGTATGACGAAAGATAAGAGAACCGATCGGCAATATTTACTCGATATTATTGATGCCGTTGATAGTGTCAGCGATTTTTTGAAAAATCAAAGCAGGAAGAATTTTGAAGCAAGCTATCTGCTGCAAAGTGCAGTTATAAGACAATTTGAAATTATCGGCGAAGCGGCTTCAAGGATTACAATACCGACAAAGATGAAAAGCGATATCAATTGGCAGGATGTTATAGGAATGCGGCACAAAATGATTCATGATTATTTTGAAGTAAGTATTGATGTTACATGGGACACCGCCGCCAACGATTTAGTCAATCTCAAGAGCCAGATTGAAAAGATACTATCCGAATTATAGATCAATATAAAAAATCCCCGTTCATAAATGGATGACGAATTATTCTAAATGACGAATAACGAATCATCGCATAGTGCGGGGATTTTTTGGTGGACAAAAAATTGATTACTCTAAAAATGCTTTGATATTTTCTTTATAAACTGGCAAATCTATGGTGACTGTCTTCCAGACTTCCTTCAAATCAGTGCCGAGGTAATCATGAATCAAAACATCTCGCATGCCGGTTATTCTTTTCCACTCGGTTTCACTATGCGATTTTTTGAAGTCATTACTTACTCGCTTGGTTGCCTCGCCGATTATCTCCAGTTTCTTGATGACAGCGTTTTGGTGTAGATCGCTCTTTAAAAAACTGGTCTCATTTATTCCAATCAAAAATTTCTCTATATCGAGAATAGAGTCAAGAATATTTTTAAGATAAAACTCGTCGTTTTCGTTCATCGTATACCACCTTCATTGTTTTAAGAACTTCGTCTCTCATAAAACGATTAAGTCCATTGAGCGTGACCAGATCGACTTTTTGTTTTAGGGCTGCTTCAAGGCGGGATTGCAAGTCAGCATGATCCAAGAGAGAGAAATTTTCATTTGGATCGGTCTCAATTAGAAAATCAAAGTCGCTGTTTTCTTCGGCTTTTTCTTTGGCTCTCGAACCAAACAAGGCGGCAAAATTAACATGACTTTGCCGCAAAATATTTATGATTTTTACTTCCAATTCTTTTTCCATGTCATAATTATACCAAGAATAAATAGCACAAACAACCATCGGCAGTTATTTCCATTTTGGAAATAACTGAATTTTCCAGCAATTCACCGCTTTCAAAAAATATCTCAATTGATTTTTATTTTTCTGATTTTACAATAGCACTTTGGACAGAGGGAATAAAGATTTGCTGGCAAGATTGCCACACGAATTTCATTCCTTCGCAATGACAAAGATTAGTGTCACCTGCCTGCCGGCAAGCAGGCTGTGTTAACACGATGAAACGAACCAGAATATTTAACCTCACCTGACCATAAAAGCAATTTTACCTCATCTAACTTCTCCTTAAAAAGGAGAAGAAACAAAGGAGAGGGATCGTCTGGTGAGTAAGTGATGGGATTTCTCGTCTTGCTCGATCCGCCCAACGGCGGGCTCGCAATGGGTCGGAATGACAGAACAAAAATACAGGTGGTTTTTTTTATCCACTTGCAATGTTCAATCTTTGTTCGGTATAATAAGGACTGATGATTAATAATTGATAAAGGAGAAGGATGGCCGATGAAATTGTGAGAGTTGCAATTTTCCAAAAGAAAGAAATCCGGCGGGTCATTTATAAGAACGAATGGTGGTTTTCGGTGGTGGATATCATAGAAGCTCTCACCGACAGCAACAGGCCGAGTGTTTATTGGAGCGCGATGAAGGCACGGGTAAAAGCCGAAGACGGATTTGAGTTATCTACAATTTGTAAACAACTGAAATTGGTATCGTCCGATGGCAAAGGATATGATACTGATTGTGCAAATACAGAAGGTCTCTTCCGCATTATTCAGTCTATTCCGTCGCCTAAGGCAGAGCCGTTTAAACGATGGCTAGCAAAAGTCGGCTATGAGCGGGTGCAAGAAATTGACGATCCAGAATTGGCGACCAAAAGGACCAGAATTCTCTACAAAATGAAAGGTTATTCTGACGGCTGGATCGAAAAAAGACGCTTATCGGGGCGGAAGGATTGCCGGTATCGCCAGAAATGAACTGGAGAAGGAAATTGGTCACACAGTTGTCTCTGAGGGAAACTATCTGACAAAAAATATTTCTCGACTCCGCTCAAAATGACGTCACATTCGTATAGACAGGGTGGTGAACTAGTGTTATAGTAACTGCTATGAATATGAAAGATCCCCGCCTTCGCGGGGATGACAAGTCGGTGGGGACTTTATACATTGTCGCAACGCCGATTGGAAATCTCGAAGATATGGAAAAACCAGAATTATGAATAAAGAATTAAGAATTAAGGAGGATGCAGGGACTCTTTTTGTTATTGCTACTCCCATAGGGAATTTGAAAGATATAACGATCCGAGCGTTGGAAGTGCTGAAGTCAGCTGATTTAATTGCTTGCGAGGATACGCGGGTGAGCGGCAAGTTGCTGGCTCATTTTGATATTAAGAAGCCACTGGTTTCTTATTTTCAGCACTCGAAATTATCAAAAATCGAATATATCATTGAAGAATTAAGATCGGGCAAGAATATTGCGCTGATAACCGATGCGGGGACGCCGGGGATAAGTGATCCGGGACAGCAACTCGTATCTCGTATTAGGAATAAGGAATTAGGGGAAGCCGCAAAAAACCCTAATACCTATTCCCTTATACCTAATACGAATATCAGGATTATTCCAATTCCAGGTGCGAGCGCGCTAGCGGGCGCGGCTTCGGTCTCCGGCATGATCGAGAAGGAGTTTTATTTTGCCGGATTTTTGCCGAAGAAAAAAGGGCGGCAGACGCAATTTCAATCATTCAAATTGTTCAATTGTCCGATTGTGATCTATGAAAGTGCATTACGGCTGGAGAGAACTCTTTCTGATATTCAAAAATTTATGGGCGAAAATACCGAAGTATTCATCGCCCGCGAAATGACTAAGATGTTTGAGGAATACTGGGGCGGGAGTGTGGGCGAAGTTATTTTGACTCTAAAAGATCACCAGATAAAGGGGGAAGTCGTTCTTGTGATAAAGTCGAATTAGGAATTAGGGGGTAGGAATTAGGGCAATTGATTTTGAATTAGGAAGTAGGAATTAGGGCAACTAATGGGAATTAGGAAGTAGGAATTAAGAATTAGGGTTATCAGTGGAGGTAGGAAAATGACGATTCAGAATTTTAAGGATCTTGATGCTTGGAAAGAAGGCCATCTACTTGTGCTTATGATTTATCGAGCGACCAAAAAATTCCCCAAAGACGAGATTTTTGGCATCATCAATCAAATGAGGCGAGCGGCGGTATCTATCACATCAAATATTGCCGAAGGTTTTAGCAGACAGCATTACAAAGAAAAGGCACAGTTTTATTCGATGGCGCTCGGATCTTTGACCGAACTTCAAAACCAGCTAGAAATCTCTAAAGATGTCGGCTATATATCGATCGAGGATTTTCCAGAGATAGATGACAAAAGTATCAAAGTGCATAAAATAATTAACGGTTTGATAAAAAGCTGTAAAAATTATTCCGTATAACCCTTATTCCTAATTCCTACTTCCTAATTCCAAGCAAATCTGATAGGATTTGCTTATGGGCAAATATTATATTACAACTCCGATTTATTATATCAACGACGTTCCCCACATCGGGCATGCCTATACTTCGATTGCGGCCGATGTGCTGGCGCGGTATCACCGAGCCAAGGGCGAGGAGGTATTTTTTCTGACCGGTACGGATGAGCATGGGGCAAAGATCGCTGAGGCGGCTCTCAAAGCCGGTAAAACTCCACAGGAGTTTGCCGATACACTCGCCCCGAAGTTTGAAGCGCTGGCCAAAACTCTCAATATTTCATATGATCAATTTTTCCGCACCACCAATCCGGAGCATGAGAAATTGGTCCAGGCGTTTGTCCAAAAGCTGGTTGATAATGGTTTTGTCGAGAAGAGAAAATACACCGGCCTTTACTGCGTCGGTTGCGAGAAATTTTTGAAAGAATCGGAACTTGTCGATGGGATGTGCCCCGATCACAAGAAGGCGCCGGTTGCGCAGACGGAGGAAAATTATTTTTTCAAACTCTCCAGCCCAGCGATAAGCAGTAAGCTGGTAAGCTTAATAAGCAGAAATGAATTTCAGATTGGACCGGAGGCGAGACGCAACGAGATATTGGGTAAAATTAAAGTTGGCCTCGAAGATGTTTCAATTTCACGGCAGGCAGTGGAGTGGGGCGTGCGATTCCCGGGTGACGAAACCCAGACTATTTATGTCTGGATTGATGCGCTGCTGAACTATTACACCGCGACTGAAATATATGGCAAACAAAGTTTTTGGCCGGCCGATTTGCATCTGGTCGGCAAAGATATTCTCTGGTTTCACGCCGTAATCTGGCCGGCCCTGCTTTTGGCGGCCGATTTACCGTTGCCAAAAAAAGTTTTTGCTCACGGATTTTTTACCGTAAATGGGGCCAAGATGAGTAAAACGGTCGGCAATGTGATTAATCCGAATGAAATTGTAGATAAATATGGCGTTGATGCGGTCCGCTATTATCTACTCTCGGCCTTTCCTTTTGGCGAGGACGGCGATGTTTCGCTTGAAAAAATGGATTTGGCTTACAATAAGCTAGCCAATGATATCGGGAATCTTTTACAACGGGTAATTTCAATGGCGGTCAGGTATAAGGTATCAGGAATAAGGAATAAGGGTAATAATGAATCCCTAATTCCTAATTCGAAATTCCTAATTCCGATTGACGAGGAGCTCGGCAATCTGGACTTTGCAGGAGCGCTCAAAAAGATTACCGATTTTGCGCAGGCGGAAAACAAATATATTGCCGACAATGCGCCGTGGACGCTGGCCAGAGAAAGTAAAACGGAAGAACTGACTGAAGTATTGAAACATTCCCTTGAGGCGCTTTGGCAGATTCAAACCGCGATCGCGCCGTTTATGCCGGAGACCGCAGAAAAGATTAAAGAACAACTGGAGTCGCTAGAAGCGAAACCACTTTTTCCTCGAATAGACGAAAATGACAAAATCCGAATTACAAATGCCAAATAAAATATCAAAGTCAGAAGGTGCGAATGTCAAATTATTGGACATTTAGAAATTTGAAATTTTATTAGGAATTCGGATTTAGAGTTTTGGAATTTCCTGCTCTGCAGGAGGAGGGGACGATGTTTACTGCAATACTGGCGGCCATATTTGGAGCCGGAGGCGATGTTACAAATAAGCACTTACTCGGGCGACTAAAACTTCCGCACAAGGAATATCTGCCCTTTATTTTTGCGTTCCTCTCGATTGTTTCGCTTTTGGTCGTCAGAATAAATTTCTTTTTCTCGCCTCAGGCCTTGTCATTTTGGAATATTATTTTATTAATCGTTATGATCGCGACGGCGGCAACCTGGAATGTGATGACGGCCAAAAGCTTGGAGACCGAGCCGCTCCACGAGTATGAGTCGATTATCCTGATGTCTCCACTGGTTACCGTAGTTTTGGCGGCCATATTTCTCCCGGCCGAGCGTAACTTTAGTGTTTTCATCGCCGCCGTTATCGCCAGCGGAGCACTGATGTTTGCGCGCTATCGGCATGAGCATTTTGAGGTGACCAAAACGGCACGACAGACCTTTTTTGCCGTCGTACTGATCGCGATTGAGTCGGTCATCATCACGCATTTGTTGCACTACTATTCGCCGGCTCTGCTTTATTTTATCCGTTGCACAGTGATTACGGTTGTATTTTTTATCAAATTTAAACCGGATTTTCGGGCTTTGCAAGCCAAGCCAATCGTAAAAGGGTTGGCGCTCGATTCGCTTTTCGGCACCGGCGTGATGGTACTCAAATATTATGCTTTTCGTTCATTGGGTTTGATGGAAACGACCATTATTCTCCTTCTCTCCCCGCTTTTGACCTACGCCGCCTCATATTATTATTTCGGAGAGCGTCGTCTCTTTAGGCGCGATCTGATTTGCGCTGTAGTGGTGATGGGGTGTATTATTTATGCATTGGTGGCGAAATAGAATTAGGAATTACGAATTAGGAATTATGGTTAGTCGGAGTGACTATTATAGTTTATTCTTTATTACCCTAATTCTTTATTCATAATTCGATATTCCTGCTATGTTTATTGATACTCACGCACATTTGGATTTTCCGGAGTTTAAAACCGAAGTTTCGGCCGTACTTGGGCATGCCAAATCGGCCGGTGTCGAGCGGGTGATCAATGTCGGCATTGATGTAGAGAGCTCAAAACATTCACTCGACTTGGCGCGAAAATATCCCGAGATTTACGCTTCGGTCGGTTTTCATCCGCACTGTGCCAACGATCTCAATATTGAGTCAAAGGGACAGCTCATTACCTATTTAAATCACGAAAAAACGGTGGCGGTCGGCGAGATTGGGCTGGACTATTACTATCTCAAGCGCTCAAGCCAGTACGCTCACTATCCAAATCGGGCTCAGCAGATTTTTTGCTTTGAGCAGATGCTTGATCTGGCTCTAGAGACAAATTTGCCGGCAATCATCCACTGCCGCGAGGCAAGTGCAGACATTTTGGCCATTTTGAAGTCATACCGCGGCCAATTACGGGCGGTCCTGCACTGTTTTTCGGAGAATTGGGATTTCGCTGATAAGATTCTCGATCTTGGCTTTGCCATATCATTCACCGGCAATATCACCTACAAAAATCCCGATATCGTCGAAGCAATCCGGCGGATTCCGCTTGGGAGTATCATGGTTGAGACTGATTCGCCCTATCTGCCGCCGGAGCCGTATCGTGGCAAACGCAACGAGCCGGCTTATGTCGTCGAAGTGGCCAGAAAGATCGCCCAGATCAAAAATACTCCGCTAGCCGAAGTTGAATCAGAAACAACCCACAAAGCGATGAAATTTTTTGGGATAAAATGAATGCAATACGAAATACCTGTCTGCCTGCCGGCAGGCGAATTTCACTAATTACGAATAAAAAACGGTCAAAGGTAACCACTCACTCACTCTTCCTGCGGTCATCGCGACATCACGGAGCGACGAAGCAATCTATCATTAAAGATTGCCACGCCTTGGAAGCACCCAATGGCTCGCAATGACAGCGACGAGTGAGCAGTTACCGCGAAAATACTAGACAAAATGTAATATATATGATATAATGCGGACGCACTGATGAGAAGCGTTCGCGTTTTTTGTTAGGAGTACTTGGAGAGGAGGATTCTTTGATGAAGAATCTCAAAAATAATTTTTCAGGGACGAAAATTAGCGAAGGATTGCTCGAATTTCTACACCAGATTGTGGTGGCTATCGCCATCATCGTCTGGTCACTGCTCAAAGCAATTTGGGCAGCCGTGACTACTTTCGGGGAGGAAATTAAAAAGTCCTTCTCAAAGGCGCCAGTCGGTCTCGTCGTCGTGACGGTGATCATGCTGGTTAGTCTTGCTTGGCTAATTTTCCACCGGCTTCCGCCGGTTAGCACGACCAACTTGCCGAAATACGTGATTGGCAAAGGGGTCTGGATCTACGAACTCTCCGCTTGCGAAGGGGGAGACATTCAGAAGATCGCTGACAAGGCGCATGAGGACGGTCTAAATTGGGTCGCCATCAAAACGACCTACAAGGGGAGGAGCTGGTCAAAAGTAAATTCTCGACAGGATGTTGATGGTTTAAGAATAGCCCTGAACGCGTACAGCATCAAGTTGTATTCGTGGGGTTATGATACCGGCCGAGACCCCGTGACCGAAGGAAAGTTTGCGATCTCCACACTCGGGGTTTGCCCTGACGGGTTTATTCTCGACGCGGAGGATGAATTTGTGAACAGACCCGAGCAGGCGATTGTATTAGCGAGGACGATTCGCGAGTATATCGACGCGAATTGTCCAAAGGCGTTGTTTGCCTACTCGACCTTTGGCCGGACGCAGAAAAAAGTCGGCTTCCCCTTTGAAGAGTTCGACCTATACTGCGACTGTGCCATGCCTCAATTTTATTGGGAATGGTACAAAGGCTGCACGCCTGCCGCTGCCGCCAAGAAGATGATGGATGACTGGCGGATCGCGCAGGCAGGATGGGCTCACACGCCCAAGCCGATCATCCCGACTTTGGCGTCCTCGGACGGGCGGCATGATATGCCGTACACTCCGCCCGAAGGACTGAAAAAGGCCGCTTACGGCTTCCGTGGATACTTCGGTGTCAGTTTTTACTCCTGGGATATGGCGACCCGAGCGCATTGGCGAGAGATCAAGGATGCGCCCGGTGACCTGAATTATCAGGTGCAGAACAACGCCAAGAAGTGGTGAGCGAGTGGCGGCTTCGGAAGGAGGTGAACAGGCGGTGGGCAAATAAGCCCACCGCTATTTTTATGGGGAAATTAATGATTGGATTCCCGCTTTCTCCGACTTTCTGCTCCCACCCCCTCTGACTCCCCCTCAGGCAGGGGGAGAACCGCTCGGCAGGGGAGGAGCTCTAAAGCAGGGGGAGAACCGCTTGACAAGGAAAAAATGAAATGTTACATTACTTGTTACACAACATACAGAATACAGATCGCTCAGATAGACAGATGGGTTACTTACAGATTGGTCACACTTAAATCTGTCGATATCTGTAATCTGTTTAGATCTGTAATCAGTATAACTTAGGAGCTTATGAAGAGTATTACCACAAACGAATTGCAGGATCAGCTTTCTAAAATCATCAAGGAAGTTGAAGCCGGCGAAATTTATTCGGTCAGCCGGTATTCAAAGCCGGTCGCCTTTCTGATCTCAAAGGATGAGTTTGACAAAAAAGAGTGCAAGGCCTGCATGGATGATTTACGCAGTATTGCGAAGAAACTGCGCAAATAATTCTTAATGATTAATTTTTATTCAATTTTTAATGAGTTAATTTTTAAACATTAGAAATTAGGATTTGATTAGAAATTAGAAATTAAAAATTAGAAATTGATGCAAAACATTTATCTCGACAATTCAGCTACGACGCAACCGAGCGAAGGAGTAATTGAGGCGATGGACAAAGCTCAGCGCGAGGCCTGGGGCAATCCTTCCTCGATTCATTCGACCGGTCGTGAAGCCCATGATATTTTGGACGAGTCACGCAGAACGGTGGCCGGATTTTTGAATTGCCAGCCGGAGGAAATTGTATTTACCTCAGGCGGATCGGAGAGCGACAATCTTGCAATCAGAGGACTGATTGCAGAATTAAGAATTAAGAATAAAGAATTAAGCCGGCCACATGTCATTACAAGTGCGGTCGAGCATCACGCTGTGCTTCATACGATCCAAGAGCTGGAAAAAGAGGGCAAAATCGAAGCGACTTACATTAAACCGGATTCGGATGGTATAATTTCGCCGGAAATGGTTATCGAAGCAATTAAAGATAACACGGTTCTGGTCTCACTGATTTATGTCAATAATGAGACGGGAGTGGTGACGCCGATCAAGGAAATCGCTGAGGCGATTTCCGGTATTAGGGGGAATGTATCAGGTATTATGCATAATACAAAATACCAGACCCATAATACCGAAAAAAAATCCCCGAGGATTTTTTTCCACACCGATGCGGTGCAGGCGGCTGAATTTATGCCGATGGATGTGGAGAAGTTGGGCGTCGATCTTTTGACAATATCGGCGCACAAAATCCACGGGCCAAAGGGCGTCGGCGTATTATTTGTCAAAAAAGGGACAAAGATAAAGCCGCAAATCACCGGCGGAAGCCATGAGTTCAATCTGCGGGCGGGAACGGAAAACGTAGCCGGCGTTGCCGGGTTGGCGGAAGCGATTAAGGGAATTAGGAATAAGGAATTAGGAATTAGGGTTGGGGAACTCAGAAATAAATTGGAAAATTCATTGCTGAAAAATATTCCAAACACGCAGGTAAATGGTAGCCGTGAAAAGCGGGCGCCGCATATTTCCAATATTTCTTTTATCAATGCCGAAGGCGAAGCAATCATATTAAACCTCGATTTTCTTGGCATTCAGGTCTCGTCCGGTTCGGCCTGTACCTCGCGTTCGCTCGAGCCGAGTCATGTTTTGACGGCGATGGGCGTGCTGCCGGAAAAAGCGCACGGATCAATTCGCTTTTCGCTTTCACACGAAACAACGGAAGAGGAAATTGATAAGGTAATTGAAGTACTGCCAAATATTATAAAAAAATTAAGAGAGATGAGCCCATTTAAGTAATTAACCTAATTAACCTAATTTCTAATTGATCTAAAAAAGCACCAAATGCCAAGCACCAAAATAATTAGGATTTAGGTCTTAGGATTTGTTTAGAATAATTAGGTCAATTAGAGTAATTAGAAATTAATTTACGGAGTAACCATGGAGCAATATAGCAAAGAAGTGTATGATCATTTTCAAAACCCGCGCAATGTCGGGGAGATTAAAGATGCTGATGGGATTGGCGAAGTTGGCAATATCAAGTGTGGGGATATAATGTACATTTATATAAAAGTAGGAACGAGGAACGAGGGACAAGGAACGGGCGAAAAGCGAAAAGCGAAAAGCGAAAAGTATATCGAGGACATTAAATTCAAAACCCTTGGATGTGCGGCGGCGATTGCCAGTTCAAGTATGATGACCGAGCTGGTCAAAGGCAAATCGCTCGAAGAGGCCGAAAAAGTGACGCGCGATGATATCAACGAAGCGCTCGGGATACTGCCAAAGCAAAAATATCACTGTTCGATTTTATCGGCTGAAGGAGTACACAAGGCGATTGCGAATTACAAAAGCAAGCTAGTCAGCAAGTAAGCGAGTAAGCAAGTAAGCGGATAAGCAAGATAAAAACATTCGATGGGAAAAAATTGAGAGACGGCATTTTGAAACAGATTGCCGATGAAAACGCCAAGAAGAAGGAATTGCCCTGCTTGGCTGTTTTGCTGATCGGCGATAATCCGGTTTGCCAGAAATATGCCGAGCTCAAAAAGAAAATGGCCGAGAAAATCGGGGTTCAAGCAAATTTATATTTGTTCGATCAAAAAGATTCGGAGCAAGATATTTTGGATTGCATCGAGTTTCTGAATTCTGATCCGGAGACTCAAGGCGTTATGATCCAGATTCCGATTGATAAAAAGTTTGACCGCGATAAATTGATTGCGGCTATCAGCACGGAAAAAGATGTTGACGGCTTGCGCTACTGTGCCGGGCTCGAGTCAAATTTCAAACCGCCGGTCGTATTGGCGATAATCGAGGCCCTGAGACAATCGCTCGGAAGCTCGAATCTGGAAGCTGGAATCTGGGAGAAAAAAAAGATTTCATTGATCGGACATGGTTTTTTAGTCGGAAATCCGCTCGAGAGAACGCTGAAAGAGTTGGGTGCTACTGATTTGACGGTTGTAACTTCTGAAAATATTCTAGATTCCAAATTCCAAATTCTAAATTCTGACATTGTCATTTCCGCCGTCGGCAAGGCCGGCATTGTGACGGCCGAGATGGTCAAAGAGGGTGTGATTTTGATTGATGCCGGCACGACTGAACAAAATGGCGAATTGATTGGCGATATTTCAGCCGAGGCCTACAAAAAAGCTTCTTTCTATACACCCGTTCCCGGCGGTATCGGCCCGGCTACGGTAGGGATGCTGTTTAGTAACTTAGCGAAGAGCAAATCCTTCGGCTCTGTTCAGGACATTAAGTGAAAAGCAAAAAGACCAAGGTTGCGGTCGGGATGTCGGGCGGAGTTGACTCGTCGGTGGCGGCATTACTCTTAAGAAAAGCCGGTTACGAGGTAGTCGGCCTTTTTATGAAACTCTGGCATGACTCGACCTGCTCGGTCTCGAGAGAAAACGCCTGTTGCGACGCCAAAGCGGAGGCGGATGCCAGACAAGTGGCCAAAATTATTGGTATTAAATTTTACGTAGTCGATGCTCGCGAGCCGTTCAAAAAGATGGTGACGGACTATTTTATCAATGAATACAAAAATCTGCGGACACCAAATCCCTGCGTTGTTTGCAATAACAAAATTAAGTTTGGATGGCTCTTGGATTTTGCGGAGAAATTGGGATGTGAATTTATCGCGACGGGACATTATGCAAGAATTAACGTTGTCATTCCCGACTCGGTCGGGAAACTAGAAAATAAAGAACTGGATCCCCGCCTGCGCGGGGATGACAAAGAAGGATATACGGGTCGAGATGACAGTGTTCGCTTGTTGAAAGGTAAAGGCAAGAAGAAGGATCAGAGTTATTTTCTGGCCGGGCTGAATCAGGAGCAACTTTCTAAAATTATTTTTCCGCTTGGCGAAATAACGAAGGGAGAGGTCAGAAAAATCGCCAAGGAAAATAAACTGCCGGTTTTTGAAAAAAGGGAAAGTCAGGAAGTTTGTTTCATCGCTGATAACGATTATCGCGGATTTTTGCGCCGCCATTTGGGCGAGCAATATTTTAAGCCGGGCGAAATCGTCAATTCGGTTGGGAATATTATCGGTCGGCACGAAGGGCTGATCAATTATACGATTGGGCAGAGAAAAGGAATAAACCAAATTTCTAATTCCAAATTTCTAATTTCTAATCAAATCCCAAATCCCAAATCAAAAACTGGCAAACAGGCACTTTATGTAATCGGATTTGATAAGGAGAAGAACAGGTTGATTGTCGGTGAAGACAGTGAATTGTTTAGGAACAAATTTGAGATTAAGGATGTGAATTGGAACAAAGGAACGGGGAATGAGGAACGAGGAAAGAGTGAATTAAGTGTTAAAATTCGGTACGGGGCGGAGCCGATTCCCTGCAAAATATTCGAGATTCTAGATTCTAGATTCGAGATTCTAGATTCCAAATTCGAGATTCAACTGGCTGTGTTCGCTCGAGCTGTCACTCCCGGCCAGAGCGCGGTCATATATCGAGGTGAAGAAGTTGTTGGAAGCGGTACAATCGTATGATTATGAATCTTGAAACAAAAATTCAATATTTGAGTGGGGTCGGACCGAAAATCGCCGCCAAGTTTGAGCGGCTGGGAATCGAAAATATAGGCGACCTCATTTTCTATTATCCGAGACGATATCGCGATTTTACAAAGATTACGCCGATTGTGGAAGTAGCGGAGAAGCGGAGAAACGGAGAAGCGGGGGAAATTACAATCAGCGGTACAGTTTTGGCGATTGACAACAAAAAAACGCGCAGACGCGGTTTTACGGTCACCGAGGCACAGGTATCGGACGAGACCGGTTTACTAAAAGTTGTCTGGTTCAATCAGCCATATCTGGTCAAAATGTTGCGGGCCGGCAGCCATGTCATTTTGAATGGCAAGGTGGCATATGATTTTTATTCCGGCGGCTTAGCAATGGAATCGCCGACACGGGCGACGCATCCGTGCATCGTGCCGGTCTACGGAGAGACCAACGGCTTAACCTCTTATTTTATTATTCGTCTGATGAGCAAAATCACTTCACTGATAAGAAATATTCCAGAGTTTTTACCGCCGGAATTCTTGTGTCATTCCAAACTTGATTTGGAATCCAGAAATACAGGGCTGGATCCCCGCCTGCGCGGGGATGACAAGTGTCTGAGATTGTTGGGTATAAATGAGGCACTTGTCAGTATTCATCAGCCGGAAAATTCGGAAGCGTTGGCGGAGGCGCAAAGGCGACTGGCTTTTGATGAGCTATTTTTGATTGCTTTGCAGTCTGCTTTAACAAAAGCGGAGATAAAAAAAACAAAAGCGCCGAAAATCACGGCTGATATTGAAAAAATAAAAAAATTTATTGCCACTCTACCCTTCACTCTGACCGATGATCAGAAAAAAGCGGTTTGGCAGATTGTCAAAGACATGGAGAAACCGGAGCCGATGAGTCGGCTTTTAAATGGCGATGTCGGAAGCGGTAAAACAATTGTGGCGGCTCTGGCGGCATTTATTGTAAAGGAAGCCGGCCACAAAACTTTATTAATGGCGCCGACTTCAATCCTGGCAAATCAGCATTATGAAACATTCTGTAAGCTATTTTGCGGGATGGATTTTTCGATTGGATTGGTCACTGCGGATAGGCAGGAATATAGAATATCGAATAAAGAATCTAGAAAAATTCAAGATTCTAAATTCCAGATTTTAAATTCTGATGTTGTTGTCGGTACTCATGCACTGATTTCCGGTGGAAGGGAGTTTGAAAATGTCGGGCTAGTGATAGTCGACGAGCAACACCGCTTTGGTGTTCGTCAACGCGAAGCGTTGACGAGAGTTAACTTGTTAATTAGTGGATCGGTTAATTCGGATTTCGATACAAGTCAACGAATTAACGAATCAATGAATCACTTGCATCCCCATTTTTTATCCATGACCGCGACACCGATTCCGCGGACTTTACATCTGGCTCTGTTTGGCGAGCTCGATATCTCGGTCATAAATGAAAAACCGGCCAATCGCAAAGAGATAAAGACCAGACTTGTCGAGGCGGGCAACCGGCAAAAGGCCTATGATTTTATCCGTTTGCAAATAAAAGCCGGCAGACAGGCGTTTATTGTTTGTCCATTGATTGAGAGCAACGAGGAACAAGGAACGAGGAACGAGTTATCCGAAAACGAACGCAAGGCGGTCACGACCGAATTTGAAAAATTGAAAAATATTTTTCCGGAGTTTGAGATAGCGATGTTGCATGGGAGGATGAAGGCCAAGGAGAAGGATGCCGTAATGGCCGATTTTTCGGCTGGCAAAACACAGATTTTGGTTAGCACATCGGTGGTCGAGGTCGGCGTTGACGTGCCAAACGCGTCAGTCATGGTGATCGAAAATGCCGAACGGTTTGGCTTGGCTCAGATCCACCAGTTTCGCGGTCGGGTCGGCAGAGCCGAGCATCAGTCATTTTGTTTTCTCTTTTCTGACTCGCAAAGCCCAAGCACAATCAAAAGATTAAAGGCCTTAGAGGCCACTTCGGATGGTTTTGAACTGGCCGAGATTGATCTGGAAACGCGAGGACCGGGCGCAGTATTTGGCACAGACCAATCGGGATTGCTCGAATTGAAAATGGCCTCAATTTCCGACCGCGTTCTTTTGGCCGAGGCGAGTCAGTCCGCTCACAACATTATGCCGGAAATCGACAAATATCCCGCTCTCAAATCAAAAATCGCCGAGTTCCGCAGTGGCAAACATTTGGAATAAATTTGCATTGATGCATATTTAGATTTACAATTTCAGTAGATGAAAAAAGAGAAGAGAGAAGACAAAATTTATGGTTTTGTTGAACGATACAAAGTTCTCATCGGAGGGATACTTTTGGTTTTGATCTGCGCCGGCGGAGCAGTGCTGCTTTACAGAGCAAATTGGTGGGTGCCAAAGGAAGAAGCAAGAAGTAAGAATTTAGAAGAAAAAATAACGGGATTAGAAGAACAGTTACAGATCGCTACAAATAATTCGGTGGCATCGGCAAGTGATTCGGGCAGTGTTGCGTCTGCACCACAAACAGAAATCATTCAGAACTCTGCTATCTCAACCGGCTCCAAATCCGTGGCCAAAACAGCAACAGCTCCAAAGACGACGACCGCCAGCGCACCGACAACGGTCTCCAAGACGACCGCCGTGGCCGTACCCGTATCGCAATTTCCGATAAATATAAACACTGCCAGCGCGACCGAGCTTGATTTGTTGCCAGGTATCGGACCGGTTTATGCCCAGAGGATTGTCGATTATCGGACTCAAAACGGCAATTTTAAAACGATCGAAGAGATCAAAAAGATTAAAGGTATCGGCGACGTGACCTTTGGCAAACTGAAGGACGATATCACGGTCAATTAAAAAAGCCCCCGGAATCCACTAGTTGGCGGCGCGGAGGGCTTTTTTCGAATATCGATTAAAGTAAATCTTTGAGTGTTGATATAACTTTTGACTCCTGTTCTTTCAAATCGTCAACTTTTTTCATCGCCTCGTCAATTTTGTCCAGCTCGGCCTGGGCTTTTTTTATGTCATCTTCCAATTTGGATTTCTTGTCTTTCAATTTGCTTTCGATATCGGAAATTGAGTCGGAGGAAGATGAACCGAAAGACAAATCCGACTCTTTGACTGACGGAGTATCGCTTGAGCTTTCTTTCTTATCCGTGTCAATTTCGTCGTCATCTTTGGATAAATCAATGTCTTTTCCGGAGGCGCCACCGAATATATCGTCAACGGCGTCGTCGCTCGGTTTTTGGCCAAAAGTTAGATCGCCCTCGCCGACACTGTTTAAGGGCTGACCGGAGGGCAGACCGTCGCTCCAAGATTTTGATTGTTCAAAAGCCGGCGTCGGTGCCGGAGTGGCAGTCGTCATTGGAGGCACAACCAAAGTACCAGTTGTTGGTGCGCTGGCCGGTTTAGCGGGGGCAGAGTTCATTGGCGCCGGCGTCGGTGCCGGAGTTATCGTCGGTGGTGGAATAGTCGGCGAAGCGACAGTGCCGGTCGCTTTTTGCGGTGGCGACATTGTCAGATTAGCATTTGCGTTCGAAGTTTGTCCTCCACCAAAAAATCCGCTCATTTATCCCTCCTTAGAGAATAATATTTATATATCTATTCTAAAACAGATAAAAAAATAATGCAACAATGCGCGTTAATCAAGCTAAAATGTCGTTATGGTCGTCTTGGTTTTTTGATTCCGGCGGATAGAGAACCGGCGTCAAATTGCCCGTAATTATTGGCTGGCTTGATTCTTGCTAATCTCCTAGCTGTAATATAGCAACTGTTTTGTCATCGCGTTTTCTGCGAAGATGATGCATATCATTATTTCTGTCCTTCGCGGCTTCAATAAGTAAATTACAGCATTCTTGGGAACTCCGGCCATTTTGAAGGCATTGCTCAATTTCTTCCTGGGTGAGAGGATCAGTAATCCCATCAGTTAGTAAAACAATTCTATCCCCCTTTTTAGCCATAAATGTCTGAATATCCGGTTCAATTGAGCTGTTGCCGATCAACATAGTCGGTATATTCCTTTGCCGAAAAAGTTCTAATTCTTTTTGGGATAACTCATTCTGATTAACCACATTGCTTAGCTTATCTTGAATTTCTCGTTGCTTTGTTTTATCTTTGGGGTACTCTCGTTGGATCAAGCTATGATCAATAGTTAAAGCACGAAGATGACCGTCAGCAAATAAATAAGCGCGAGAATCTCCGACATTGCCGACAACGACATCGTAATTATCGCCTTTTTGGTCATAAACATAAGCGATAGTGCCAGTTGTCGCTAGGATCGGTTCAGTCCCATGTTCTTTAGGCTGTATCTCTTTTGCTTTTTCCTTGAGTAAATAGTGCGCTTCGCGAAAAATGAATGTCAGATCGTCTCCGGCTTCTTTATCCGATGATCCTAGAAGACCAGTGAGAACGTAGTGGTTTGCTTGTTTGGACGCTACCTGCGCGGCCAATGAAGCCGCAAGCCGCCCATCATCACAGCCACTTACACCGTCAAAAACTCCAATAAAACCAGCGAGTTTGTTGATGACCGCACTATCTTCGTTTCTGTCCGGGTGTTTTTCCGAAGGGTCTGATTCTGCCGCAACAGATAAATTTGGATGTTCTATTTCATACGGCTCTTCCGCTCCGAAATCATCATCTACTTTAGATTGTTCAAGTGAACTATAATCAGGTTTATCCATCGACATTTTACCTCCATTTTGTCTATAGCTATGCTCTTTAATGATAGAATATCACTTTTTAACTGATTTAATTGTAGCACTAAAAAAAGTATAAAAACAACAAAGACGGCCGCCCATCTTCGTTATTTTTATACTTTTAACCTCGTTGTTCTAACTGACAGGTTTGAAGTTGTAATTCTCGCCTAACGGGATTAGAACTGTTAGCAACTATAAATAATTTATATTTTGGTGCCCGGGAGAGGAGTTGAACCTCCACGCCTTGCGGCATATGGTCCTAAACCATACGTGTCTGCCATTTCACCACCCGGGCAATTGCATAGTGAAATATTACCACAAAAAAACCGGTTTTTGAAGCCGGCTTTTTTATGAAATTCAAATTTTAGTTTAACCTCACCTAACCTCTCCTTGTAAAGGAGAGGGACTGAGAGCGGTTTCTAGAGATGGAAGATTTTGTTCAAAACGGTGACGAAGCCAAAGCCGACGACGAAGGTGAAGTTAAACAAGACAATAGCGAGGAATACTTGGATAATGCGGCTAAAGGCCTGCTCTTTCTTGATCACCTTCTTAATCCAGTTGTAGCCGATTGAGACAAATGTTATCAGGGCCAGTGCGCCCATAATTGTGCTCAGAACATTGAGGTAGGAGCTGTTGAACGAGTTGACTACTTCCTGCGATGAAGCGGAGAAGAGCCCCTCCACAATTACGATGAAGATAACCAAGATATCGACGATCCAAAAGATCTGCAAAATATGGTAGTCGAAACTTTTTCGTGTTACTTTGGAACCTTTCGATTTGACCATTTACCCTCCTTTTATAAGCTAGTAAGCGGTAAGCTAGTAAGCAGTAAGTTACGAGCAGAACCAACTTACCAGCTTAATGGCTTATTGGCTTATCAGCTTGCTTTATTTTATCACAGTGCGGCTGGAGGAATCAAATATGTGGACGAGAAGCATCAGAGCGACAGAGAAGCCGCGAAGCGGAGATCAACATTTGCTGGAAACACTACTATGATTATCGTCGATCGTGTAGAATCATAGTAGTTTTTTTCCCTTGTTACAAAATCTCGTTTGTTAGTAACTGCTCACTGTCATTCCCGACTCGATCGGGAATCCAGAACAAAATTAGCTGGATCCCCGGGTCATGGCTACGCCTGCCCGAGGATGACAATATAAGTGAGTGAGCAGGTTACGTTTGTTATAGTGGAGGGATGAATCAATTTGTGATATAACATGAGAATGGAAAACAGTAAAAGAAAAATTATTGCTATTGTCGGGCCGACCGCTTCGGGCAAGACCGGCATCGGTGTTAGATTGGCAAAAGAATTTTCCGGTGAAATAATTTCGGCTGATTCACGCCAAGTTTATCGTGGGCTCGATATTGGAACCGGCAAGGATCTGGCCGATTTTGGCGAGGTCAAATATCATATGATCGATATTGTAGATCCCGAAGAGAAGCTGACGCTCTTCGATTATTTACCGTTAGCGCGGGCGGCGATTGAAGATATTTTTTCTCGAGGGAAATTGCCGATCATTGTTGGAGGAACAGGACTATACATTCAAGCTTTAGCTGAAGGCTTTCAGCTTGAACCAATTTCTAATTCCGAATTTCTAATTTCTAAACAAATCCCAAATCCAAAATCCCAAATATCAAAAATAACGCGGGAACAATTAGAACAATCAACTATAAGCGAACTGAATAATATTCTTTCCAAATTGGATCAGGAAAAGTGGAAAAATGTTGATAAGAAAAATGCGCACAGATTGATCAGGGCAATTGAGCTGGCGCAGGAGGGATTGAGGCCTATAAAGATTAAGCCGGATTTTGAGGTTTTGCAGATTGGGCTCGATATCCCGCGGGCGGAATTATTCGAACGCATTGACCGGCGGGTGGACGAGCGATTTGAGGTGGGAATGCTCGAGGAAGTGGCTGTGTTATTGGAAAAAGGCGTAGATCCTGAGTGGTTGAAAAGTCTAGGGTTGGAATATAAGAAAATAACCGAATATGTATTAAGCAATAAGTATTATGTATTAGGGGATGGTAGTGAAAAGCATGATACTAAATACTTATCCCATGATACTGAATTTCAAGCGATGTCGCAAAATCTGAAGTGGAAGATTCACCAATTCGCCCGCCGACAGCTGACCTGGTTTAGGCGATTCCCCGAGGTAAATTGGCTTACTGATTACAAAGAGATAAAAAGATTTGTAGAAATATTTTTGGAGCATTGATTATACGGCCCAGGAGTGGTATATTCCGTTTTGGAGGTGGCGCTAATGAATATGCAAACGGCAGTCACAAGCTTTGAGGAGTTTTTGCGAAGTCGTATCCAAACAATCGCTAATCCGTCGGAGTCTGATCTCCGGCAATATTCAGACTATCGTTTTTTGGTCCGGGGCGGTCGTCCCAATCTGTCTCGCCAGGCTGATAGTACTTCTGCAGTCAGGAACGAGGAATTTTGCCTTTTCCCTGTTGCCTTGCCAACCCCGTCAGAAATATTGGAGCTGGCAAGAGAATACTTCGAAAGCAGGAGGTTTACTTTTATCCTGTGTAGCCAGGATATCGCTATTTTTATTAGGAGAATCATATAAGTGCTAGCGGTATTTCTTTTTTCTTTTGGCGAGGAAGTTCAATTTGGCCAGCTGTTTCTCAAGTAGAGCTTGAGCGTCGGCAAATTCAACCTCGTCCTTGGCGTTGGCTAGGCGGGTTTCGGCCGCTTTTTTGGCCTCGTTTATCTTTAATTCATCAAGGTTTGACGCTTCGTCAGCGGTATCGGCCAATATTTTGACCAAATTATTACCAATTTCGACAACACCACCCTCAGTCGAGAGGATTTTTTCAGCCGAGCCATTTTTGATAATAATTTCACCCGGTTTCAAGAGTGAGATTAAAGCAGTATGATTGGGCAAAACTGTAATCTGGCCGTCGGCGGTCGGTAGAGTCACCTCGGTGGCTGATTCCTCATACTTCACGCCGTCAGGTGCGATAAGTTTTAGTTTAAATGTTGACATAAAATTGACCTAATTAATTTAATTGATCCCTCTCCTTTTTAAGGAGAGGATAGGTGAGGTTTCAGAATAAATAAACCCCATCTAACTTCCCCTTTAAAAGCAGGGTGAGGTTTCAGAATAAATAAACCCCATCTAACTTCCCCTTTAAAAGGGGAAGAATCATTAGAAATTTATTTTAAAGTGCCCTTCATATAGAACTCCTGCTCCGGTTTGCTATCGTGTTTGCCGTCGATAATTTCTTTGAAGGATTGAATGGTATCTTTTAGCGGGACATATTCGCCCGGGATGCCGGAGAAAACCTCGGCCACGTGGAACGGCTGGGAGAGGAATTTCTGGATTTTGCGGGCGCGGGAGACGGTGATCTTGTCTTCATCAGATAGCTCTTCCATACCCAAGATGGCGATAATGTCCTGCAGGTCTTTGTATTTCTGCAAAATCCGCTGAATTTCGCGGGCGACAAAATAGTGTTCTTCGCCGACAATATTGGGGTCGAGAATAGCGGAGGAGGAAGCGAGCGGATCGACGGCCGGGTAAATACCGAGCTCGGAGAGGGAGCGGTCAAGCACGATGGTCGAGTCAAGATGGGCGAAGGTGGTGGCCGGCGCCGGATCGGTCAGGTCATCGGCCGGCACATAAATGGCTTGAACGGAGGTGATCGAGCCCTTTTTGGTAGAGGTAATGCGCTCTTGCAAATTGCCCATTTCCTCGGCCAAAGTCGGCTGATAGCCGACCGCTGATGGCATCCGGCCGAGTAAGGTTGAAACCTCGGAACCGGCTTGGGTGAAGCGGAAAATATTATCGATAAAGAGAAGAACATCTTTGCCCTCGTCGCGGAAATATTCGGCCTGGGCCAATCCGGCCAGAGCGATACGCATACGGGCTCCCGGTGGCTCATTCATCTGACCGAAAACCAGAGCGGTTTTTGCCAAAACGCCGGACTCTTTCATTTCATTGTAAAGGTCATTTCCTTCACGAGTTCGTTCACCGACACCGGCGAAAACAGAGAGGCCGGAGTGTTCGGTCGCGATATTTCGGATCAGCTCGGTAATCAGAACGGTTTTACCGACACCGGCACCGCCAAAAAGGCCGACTTTGCCACCCTTTGTAATCGGGGCAATCAGATCAATTACTTTGATGCCCGTTTCAAAAATCTCAGTCTTGGTATTCTGCTCCGAAAACTCCGGTGAGGGGCGATGAATCGGGTAAAAAGTTTTGGACTCGGGCTCGGGCTGGCCGTCGATCGCTTCGCCGATAACATTTAACATTCGACCGAGCGAGGTTTCACCAACCGGCACAGAAATCGGTTTGCCGGTATTCTCTACCTCGGTGCCACGTTGGAGGCCGTCGGTTGAGGCCATGGCAACGGCGCGGACGGTTGACTCGTCAAGATGTTGCTGAACCTCGAAAACCAGTCTTTTGCCATCCAATTTACATTCCAGCGCGTCATAAATGGCCGGCAATTTGTCTTCAAATTTGGCGTCGATAACAGCGCCGATAATCTGGGTAATTTTTCCTTTTGAACTCATTTTAATTCCTTTTATTTGTCATTCCCGCGAAGGCGGGAATCTTAGCTAATTATATTAGATGTTATTAAGATCTCCGACTACTCGGGGATGACAGCTTAAATTATGCTGTCATACAGATCCTGCCACTCTGGGTTATCTTTTATGATCAAATTTATTTTCCATTGTTTGTTCCATTTTTTCATTTGTTTCTCTCGGAGAAGCGCACTATTGATATCAGGTGTTTCTTCGAAATAAACCAATTTCCCGACGAAATATTTATCTGTAAATCCTTTATGTAAATGATTTTTATGTTCGTAGATTCTACGTTGCAAATCGTTTGTCACGCCAATATACAGGACTCCATTTTTTTTGCTTGCTAATATATAAACGTAATACATCTTATTGTGTCATTCCCGCGAAGGCGGGAACCTTGCGCTATTGGTTTAAGATCCCCGCCTGCGTGGGGACAAGGATCCCCGCCTGCGCGGGGATGACCCTGCGGGTCATTTCATTGCCTCTGCCGCGCCACTGATTTCGGCGATTTCGCGGGTGATGTTTGACTGACGGATGGAATTATAAAGTAACTGCAGCTCATCGATAAGTTCGCCGGCGTTGTCGGTGGCCGATTTCATCGCTACCATGCGGGCGGAATGTTCGGAGGCATTCGCCTCTAAAACTGCGCCGTAAATTTGGGCCCGCAAAATTTGTTTCAAAACGCCGTCAAAAAGTTTGTCGGGGTCGGGCTCAAAGCGATAATCTTGGTTATCGTCCTCGGGCTTGACCCGGGGATCTAAGATTCCCGCCTGCGCGGGAATGACAGAGGTGGAGGCGGGAGTGGCAGAGGAACCTTCCCACAACTCCGGATGGTCGATATGTTCCTCGATGATTGGTAAAAGCTGTTTGACGACGGGGATTTGTTTTAAGGACGAAACGAAATGGGAGTAAATAATGACAACACGGTCGTAATTTCCAGCCAAATATTCATCGATGGTTAGCTTGGAAACAGGCACAATCGTCTCGAAATCGATTTTGTCTTCAAAACCGGTAAACTCGGCCGCTAAGTTGGCGTTTTTGTAACGGTGAATTGCTCTGGCGCCGATTTTACCGATTGATATCACATCAATATTCGACCCTCGTTTATCGGTTACGATGCCTGTTTCGGTTTTCGGTTTTCGGTTTTCGGCCGTAACCGCTTGACTTTTGACGATACTGGCATCGTTACCGTTGCCGATAGACGGTTCATTGAGAAACGCCGTCAACCTTTTGATTACCTCTGAATTGTACGAGCCGCAGAGGCCGCGGTCGGAGGTGACGAGAATGACAGCAGTCTTATCCGCCGTTCGCGGAGTGATAAGCGGATGGTCATTTGACAAAATTTTATTGGAAAGCTTTTGCAAAATATTCCAAGCATTTTGAGTGTATGCACGGGTAGCGGCGGCCGTTTTAACTGCTTTTTGCATCTTAATAGAAGCGATCATTTCCATCGCTTTTGTAATCTGCTTTGTGTTGTTGACGGATTTAATTCGGCGTCTAAATTCCTGTGTTGAAGGCATAATGGACCTTTTAGAACTTATAGGGGATACTGGGGACTGCTAATGCTGAACCTTGCGTCCAAAATTATCAAAGCTATCAAAAGCAATAAGGGAATTATCGCGGGCAACACATTTTTCCATGTCAATGTCTTGGAGGAGATATAGAAGATATGAATTATTCCAAGCAATCCTAATCCGATAGTTGCATATTGCAGAATGTACAAATACGCCGGATAAGTGTCACCACATCCCATCATCAATCCGACACATTTGTTTATTAACCCTTGGCTCCGAGCGATAAGATTGAGATATGCTCCGATAACAACAGAAATGATCTGGGCCAAAAGAGCGGTGCTCCTGATAATTTTCGTGCTAAGATTTGATTTCATCTTTTATCTTCTCTGCTTTATTACTTCTTTTTCTTTTCCGGCGCTTTTTCCTCGGATTGGGAAATTTCGGGCGATTCTGGCGCGTTTTCCTCTGCTTCTCCGCTACTCTGCTTTTCTGCTTCTTCGATCTTCTTTGTATTTTTCTCGAGGAAATCGATTAGCTTTTTCTCATCAGCCTCGGACAGTTCGCCTTTTTCTTTGATTACACTTAATATTTCTTTGGCGCCGGATTTGGCTTTGGCCAAAATCTGGGCTTCGATATCTTTGATATCGGAAACTTCATAGCCGTCAAAATAGCCGTTGATGGCGGCGTAAAGGACGATGACTTGCTCTTCAACCGGCACGGGCGAATATTGTGGCTGTTTGAGTAGCTCTGTCACGCGTTTGCCCCGTTCAATCGTCTTTTTGGTCTCGGGGTCAAGATCGGAGGCAAATTGGGCAAAGGCGGCCAGTTCGCGGTATTGCGCCATTTCCAGTTTGAATGATATCGATTGAGCTATTGGTTGCGCCGTTCTGGGTGGTATAGGCGATATCGTATGATCCGGACTGATTGATACGTACGCTGTTCGCGCTGCCTAATACCTGGTTGATAGTCGCCTGATTGTATGAACCACTTTGATTGATCTCTGCGTAGTGCCCAAATCCGCCTGCATCCGTATTTTGGGTAATCAAACCGACATTTGCAGCGCCTGTCTGACTAATCAATGCCTCGTTTGCCGCTAATGTCTGATTGCCGAAATCCGCTGTGAGTGTAGTCATATCTAGTCCGGCCGCATAGACTAAATGATTAAGTGTGAGTGCAGGCACCAACGCGATAAACAACAACCCAACAATCCATGAAGGTTTGCGCTTGAGCAATTGACACAATTTTTGTGAAACTAGCTTGGAGTTCATTATTTTCCTCCCCAAATTTTGTTTAGACTTAGTCTATACCTTATATTTGCTGATAGCCATACAC
>Ga0118677_10001666_pt1 | contig 46445 bp, 44 predicted proteins | sample AliMusrvi5mmetaG_FD_86154 | JGI IMG/M metagenome (GOLD analysis project Ga0118677, IMG submission 86154) | reverse complement strand
ATGATTTGCTGTGCATGCAAATCCATCGTCAACACCCGGTTCGCGCCGGCCGCCACAATCAAATTGGCAACCAGCTTCGCCGTGATCGGCACACGCGGTTGATCTTTGCGGTCTTGCCGTGCATAACCAAAAAACGGAACCACAGCTGTAATGCGCATCGCACTCGCACGCCGGCACGCGTCAATCATGATCAGCAGTTCCATCAAATGCTGATTGGCTGGCGGCGATGTCGGCTGCACAATGAACACATCCCGGCCGCGGATGTTTTCGTTAATCTTAACGAACGTCTCCTGATCCGGGAAAGCCGTGACTGTAGCATCACCCAGCCGCATGCCGACATAGTCGGCAATGCGCTGTGCTAATGGTCGATTCGCATTTCCTGAGAAAATTTTCATCTTTGCCAAAAATCAAGGTTGCCCCGCATGAACCTTGTTATCGGAAGTAAAAAGTGTTTTACCGTAACCCCTCCAGTTTTTCAACCTGAATTTTTTGGAGTGATAAATCTGCCACACCCAAGCCAGGCGATTTATATTGGATTTGGTGTGGCGAGCCTGCTAGTTTGTTATCAGCGTATGTTAATTAGCATCATTGTGCCGACTCTTAATACGGCTGACAGTCTGCCGGTTGCGCTTCATCAACTGGCCCACCGCGTTGACGTTGAACTACTCATCGTGGACGGTGGTTCGACCGACCGCACTGTTGAAGTTGCTCAATCATTTACGCCGTACGTGTTTCAGTCCCGGCCCAATCGTGCCGCGCAATTTAATACCGGTGCGCAACACGCGACGGGTGACATTTTATTTTTTATGCCGGCAGATACGTTTCTGTTGCCGGGTGCCCTCGAAGATCTGCAGCAGCAAATCATCACCCACGGTGCCGTGGCTGGTGCATTTGATTTAACTATTGATTCGTCCCGCCGGGTGGACCAGTTGATGGCGTGGCTGGCGAACCGGCGTGCGCGGTTGTGGCGGTCGCCGGCTGGCGACCAAGGTCTGTTTCTATGGCGGCAAGTTTTCGCTGTGCTGGGTGGCTTTCCGGAATTTCCAATTTTAGAAGACGGTGCAGTGGCGCGACAATTGCGGAGTGTTGGTCGGGTGGTGTTTCTGCGAACCGGCCTGGTCACCAGTCGGCGCCGGTGGAAAACTCACGGCATCGTGTCGAGCCTGTGCCTGGACTGGTGGATCCGGTTACTCTATTGCCTGCGGATTCCGCCGGGCGCATTGCGACGCATTGCTGATGGCTGGCTCAAGCCGGTCGTCAATGCTGATTCAACACGTCAATCAACGCGCGTAGTTGTCCAAAGTTCGCGCGATTAAACTGGAACACAATCCGGTAGAGGCCGGCCAATTCTGGTTCATTCTCTTCTTCCGGCAACGCGTCGGTTGCGCGGAACTTGCCACCTTTCACGCACAATCCGGCAAAGCGGTCGTCGAGTGTTTGCAGGAGCGCGGCGGTGACCGGATGTTTCACGCGTACGACCAGTGCGTCTTTCACATACCGGCTCGAATGGTAGTTTCGATAAAAATTTGCAATCTCCGCACACGCCTCGTCCACGTTGTCGGTCACCTTGAACAGCGCGAGATCGTCTTTGCTGATTAACCCTGCATCAAGCAGTTGGTCTTCAACAAAGCGCCACCAAGTCTTCCAATAATGGCCACGGGGTCGGTCCACAAATACAAGCGGTTTCGGCTGACTCTTGCCGGTCTGCATCAGCGTCAACGCCTCGAAGCCTTCGTCGTGCGTGCCAAAGCCACCGGGAAAGAGCGCGATGGCGTCGCTCTCTTTCATGAAACATAGTTTGCGCGTAAAGAAATATTTGAAGTGAATCAGCTTCGGGTCACCGGCGATTTCTTCGTTCGGATCCTGCTCAAAGGGCAACCGGATGTTCAGGCCAAAACTGTGGTCGCGGCCTGCGCCGCGTTGCGCTGCGCCCATGATGCCTTCGCCACCGCCGGTAATCACCATGAAGCCAGCCGCGACCGCCGCCTTGCTGAACGCCACCGCCTGCTGGTACTCCGGCGTCGCTGGATCGGTGCGTGCGGAACCGAACACCGTCACCTTCCGTTTGTCCCGGTAAGGTGCGAAAATCCGCGATGCATACCGGAGTTCCTTCAGCGTCGATGTCATCAATTTCATGTCGAGTCGATTGGCCTGATCGTCGAGTGATCGCAACGCGGTCTCAATGATTTCTGTCGCAAGGTCGGCATTGCCTTCACTGCGGCGTGCTTGCATGAGTTGCTGAATGAGCGCTTGGTCGTGTTTTGTCAGAGCCATTACCATCAATCCTTACCGCACTGGCATCTCAAGCAAAAGCAATTTTTCCAAGCGCTGCGCCTCGAATTGCCGGTGTTTTATACTTTTGACCGCATACGCCGATTAGGGTAGATGAAATACAGTTTGAATACGCCAATTCTCAGATTGATGCCGAGGAGACAGCAGATTTTATTGCTTGGGCTGATTATGATTGTGGGTTTGGTTTTACGATTGGTGGGATTTCATTGGGGACAAGGGTATGAATTTAACGCCATCGGTGACGAGATCGAGGCGTACCAAGTGGGGACACAATTCCTAGCCGGTGACCAGCCGTCACTGTACCTGGGCCAGCCCAATTTTAAGCACGGCAAAGTACCGGGACCATTGTGGGCCATGGTGTGGGCTGCGGGAGTGCGATTGGGCGGTGGGCCGGAGGCAGTGATCTTGACGATGGTGGTGTTGAATACAGTGGTGATCTGGCTTGTGTTCGTCCTCGGGAAAAAACTATTTGATGTGACGCATGGGCTCTGGGCAGCGCTGTTGCTGGCGACAGCGCCATGGCCGGTTTACTTTTCGGTGGGTTGTACCAATCCGGAGATGATGGCCTTCCTTGGCGTATTACTCTACCTCGCGTTGTGGTCGGTGGTTCGCCAATCCAAATCGCCGCACATTTTCGGAGCCATTGTTGTGTTGGCGATCATGCCACAGTTTCACATGTTCGGCATTTTTCTCTGTCCATCAGTTCTGTTGCTGTTGCTGCTCCGTCGCAACGAACTAAACTGGAAATGGCTGGCGGCAGGGTTGATGGTCGCGATGCTGCTTTATGTTCCCTATGTTTTGGGAGACGCTCAGAACCACTGGACCAATACGCGCCGTATTTTTGGTGAGGGCGACAAGTTCTCATTCGGTTCATTCAAGGCGTTAAGTACGACCGTGATGAGTTTGACTAATCTGTTTGAAAGCGTGATTAGCCGCCGGTTTGCTGATTACAAAATCTTTGGCGACACGATCTGCGGATCCTTCTATGTGCTGGCGCTGTTTAATGCACTATCAATTGGCCTGAGTGCACTGGCTCTCGGTGGCTTTGTCGTGTTACTCACCAGGGCTCTCAAAGGCCAATGGCGATCTCTGCAACAGGCATTGGCGGCGGCCCCGGCCGTCGTGTTCATCGGTATAATGGTTGTGCTGCCGCTGTTACTATTTATCCCCACCGGTGCCAGCTTCAATAGTCGCTATGTCATCGTCTTGTACCCGCTGCTTTTTCTCCTGCCGGCAATGTTGCTTGGCAAAACCCGGCATCGCCGCCTGATTCTTGGTGCGGTCGTGACGACAATTATCTTCAACCTTTGGTTTTGTCTGGCGTTCTTCCGTTATCAAGACCACCGCATTGCCCGCGCGGATTACTTTATCCCCAGCTTCCGGAAATTGGAGTTGGTCTATCAACAAATCCGGGTTGCAGCCGGAGCGAACGAGCAACCGCATCTCGTTGCAGTCGGTTTTCCGGCTGATCACGATAGCTTGCCAACTCACGGTGCGGAAACGTTGGTCAAATACGTAAATCTCCGGGCGCAGTTTGATCATCCGGGAACACTGCGGCAGATGCGTGTTGAGCCAAGCGCCAGTTTGGTTGATAATTCAGGGCGGGTGCTCTATCAGGGCAATGGAATTGCCGTAGTCGCATTGCCGTGAACGTGCGGCGGACGACAGCCGGCCCAAACCCTCGATTTCCGGTCAAAAATCGTCATTTATGCCATTTTTGGGGTGTCGGTGTCTGATTTTGCCCATTTTGGCGGGTTTCCGTGGGTCTAAAATTTCGCGCACGTGGGATAAAACCCGGAAAACGTGGGATAAAACCCGGAAAACGTGGGATAAAACCCGGAAAACATGGGATAAAACCCGGAAAACATGGGATAAAACCCGGAAAACATGGGATAAAACCCGGAAAACATGGGCTAAAACTCCGCGCATGTGGATAAAAACTCCGCGCTTTAGGGCATGAACCCGGCGCGTGCCCATTGCCCGGCAAATTCTTACCCATTGGAACCGCGTGCTTGCCCTTAGGAAAGCGGTCAAAGCTTTGGGTGGGCTTGTTCACGCGTTACCGGCGTTTGCTGCATTCCTGTAGACGCGCCGGCACTAATCGCTATAATATCAGGCATGTCTGTCATCAAATTTGGAACTTCGGGCTGGCGCGGCATAATTAGCGACACGTTCACGTTTGCGAACGTCGAGATTGCCGCGCATGCCATTGCGCAAACTCTCATCGCAACTCCGCCGGCTGGGGCGGCAAAGCGATTAATCATCGGGCACGACACCCGTTTTCTGTCGCGCGAATTCGCCACGCGGTGCGCAGAAATTGTGGCCGGCTACGGGTTTGAGGCGTGGTTGTGTGACCGGGACACGCCGACGCCGGTCATTTCGCACGCGATTCGGCGACATAAAGCCAGCGGTGGTATCAATATTACCGCCAGCCATAATCCGCCGGAATACAACGGCCTGAAATTCAACGAAGCCAATGGCGCGCCGGCGTCACCGGAGGTTTGCCGGGCCATCGAATCCAAAACTGATGCATTGGGAACATTGCCGGCACATGGCGCGGTGAAAGTTTTCAATCCAATGCCGGAGTATCTCGTGCAGTTGCGGAAGCTGGTGGATTTCCCGACGTTGCGACGGCATCCGAAAAAAGCTGTGGTGGATTTGATGTTCGGCACCGGGCGTGGGTATCTCGACGCTTTGCTTGTTAAGCAGGGCTGGAAAGTGGACACGGTGCACGGCGAGTTGAATCCGCTTTTCGGTGCCGGTCACCCGGAGCCGATCAAAGAAAACATGGGCGAGTTGTTGGGCCGGTTGCAGAAGAGCAAGGCGGCAATCGGTCTCGGCCTTGATCCGGATGCCGATCGATTTGCGATTGTGGACAGCGACGGGACATTCATCTCGCCGAATCAGGTGTTGGCGTTGATGCTGTATCATTTGGTGAAGAACCGGCATTGGACGGGCAGCGTCGTGCGCACGGTGGCAACGAGTCATTTGGTGGACGGTGTCGCGGCCCGGTATGGCATCAAGCTCATCGAGACGCCGGTTGGGTTCAAGTACATCGGCGCAGTGATGGAGCGTGAGCCGGTAATTGTCGGCGGCGAGGAGAGCGGCGGGTTGAGCGTGAAAGGGCACGTACCTGAGAAGGACGGTGTGCTGGCGTGTTTGTTGATGAGTGAACTGGTCGCACACGAAGGAAAACCGATTCGGAAGATTCTAGCGGCTTTACAGCAAGAATGCGGTCGGGTCGAGAGTGACCGGATTAATTTGCGTGTGACACCGGAACGCAAAGATGAATTACTCAAGAAATTTGCCGGTGGCTTGCGCGAGTTTGGCGGCCGAACCGTGACTGGCACGGTAACGATTGATGGGTTCAAGTTTTTACTTGGCGACAACTGCTGGGTGATGTTCCGCGCGTCCGGCACGGAACCGGTCTTCCGCTGTTACCTCGAAGCGCCGACGACCCGGCAACTGGCGGTATTCCGCCGCGCCGCGCTGGCCTTGGTGCAGTAGCTTGCATCCAAGCGCGCGCTATCGTAGCATGCCAGTCATGAAACAACGCATTGCTATTACGTTGGTCGTTGCCTTGCTTGGCGCGAACCTGATTTTCGCAGCGAAACTTTATTCCGCCGCAACCGCTAAATCCGACAAAGACAATCCGTATACGCAGATGGAGTTGTTGGTGCACGTGATGGAGTTGGTTCGCAAAGATTACGTGGATGGCGACAAGGTTGCGTATACGAATTTGACCTACGGCGCGTTGCACGGGATGTTGGAAAAACTCGACCCGCACAGCCAATTCATGGAGCCGGTCAACTACGAGGAAATGAAAGATGATACCGGTGGCAAATTCGGTGGGCTGGGGATCCAAATCGGTTTGTCAAAGGACGGTTTTATTTCCGTCATCGCGCCCATCGAAGATACCCCAGCGGCGCGCGCCGGCATCATGCCAGGTGACCGCATTGCTAAAATTGAAGGTAAGCCGACCGACCGGATGTCGTTGAACGATGCCGTTCGCCAACTCCGTGGCGAGCCGGGCACCAAAGTCACCATCACGATTTTCCGCGCCAAGGCCAAAGATCCCGGCGAGCGACTTAAAGACCTTACCATCACTCGTGCCGAGATCCCGGTCTTCAGTGTCAAAGACGCCAAGATGCTGGAGAACAACATCGGCTACGTCCGTATCACGCAATTCAACGAACCAACTGCCGACGAGTTTGAAAAAGCGCTAACGAAACTTGAAGGGCAAGGGATGGACGCGTTGGTGATTGACCTGCGCAATAATCCCGGCGGACTACTCGAATCTGCCAAGAAAATCGCCGGCAAGTTTGTTCCTGCCGGCCAGTTGATCGTTTCAACTGAAGGCCGCGACCCAGCCAATAAATTGGTTTATAAATCCGAGTACGGCAAAAAACGCCTAACCTACCCAATTGTTTTGCTCGTCAATAACGGCAGTGCCAGTGGCAGTGAGATTGTGGCCGGTGCGTTGCAAGATTTGAAGCGCGCGGTGCTCGTCGGCGAAACCACCTTCGGCAAGGGCTCCGTGCAAAGCATCATCGGTTTGGCCGATGGCTCCGCAGTGCGCCTGACCACGGCAAAATATTACACACCGAGTCACAAAGTCATTCACGAACACGGTGTCACGCCCGACATCGTCGTGCCGATCTCCGAGGAAGACGAAATGAAACTTGCCGGACAACGTGCCCGCGCCAGCTTGCCGGTGGAAGAGGGTCAGGAAAAGGTTGAGAAGATTCCGGACGTGCAACTCGAACGTGCTATTGACTTGCTCAAAGGTGTCAAACTCTTCGCCAAGCAAGCTAAGACCAGCAAGCCTGTCTCCAATTGACCGGTGAAAGTTCTCGGCATTGAGACGTCCTGCGACGAGACTTCGGCCGCGGTGGTTGCGGACGGAAAGATTCTTTCCAACGTTGTCAGTTCGCAGATTGAATTGCACCGGCCGTACGGTGGCGTCGTGCCAGAGCTGGCTTCGCGTCGGCATCTCGAACTTATCGACAATGTCATCCGCGCCGCGCTTGACGAAGCCGGCTTGGCCATCGGTGAAGTTGACGCCGTCGCCGCGACCTACGGCCCCGGTCTCGCCTCGTCACTGCTGATCGGCCTGAATGCCGGGAAAGGCATTGCGCTCGCTGCCGGCAAGCCATTTATCGGCATCAACCATCTCGAAGCGCATTTGTACTCGCCAGCCTTGGACGGAGCCGGCTTGCCGATGGTTTCGCTGATCGTTTCCGGTGGCCACACAATTCTCGCGCACGTAACCGGCATCGGCTTTCACGCCATTCTCGGCCAAACTGTGGACGACGCCGCCGGTGAAGCGTTCGACAAAGTCGCCAAGCTCTTGGGACTTGGTTATCCCGGCGGCCCGGAGATTGACCGGCTCGCCAAGACCGGTAACCCCAACGCAATCAAATTTCCGCGCAGCATGCTCAACGAGCCCGGCTATGACTTCAGTTTCAGCGGCTTAAAAACCTCCGTCCTTTATTTTCTTCGCAAAAATCCCACTCACTCCGTCCCAGATGTTTGTGCCAGTTTCCAAGAGGCAGTTGTGGATGTATTAGCCGGTAAGCTGCTCAACGCTGCCGAGGAATACCGGGTGCAAACCGTCAGCCTTGCCGGCGGCGTTTCGATCAACAGCCGGCTCCGTGAGAAGTTGACAAGCGAATGTGGTAAGCGTGGACTCCGGTTGCGCCTAGCACCGGCCAAACTCTGCACCGACAACGCCGGCATGATCGCGGCACTGGCTCACCACAAACTGCTTACCGGCCAGCGCAGTCCGTTTTCGCTCGAAGTCGCGCCATCGGCTGGATTAGAAGTAGCGGCATGAAAACCGCCCGCCTTATCGTTGCCGCCAGTGAGCAAGACGCTAACTTGCTTTACGCTACCGGCATGTTTGTGCCGGATGCGTTTGTCTGGTTCGCCGTGGCCGGTAAGAGTTACGCGGTGATGAGTGATTTGGAAATTGACCGCGCGCGCCGGCAAGCAACTGTGGACCGGGTCTTGTCGTTGAGCCGGTATCAAAAGCAATTTGGCGTGCGCAAGCTGGGTGAGCTTTTGCCAAGGCTGCTGCGCGAGTTTGCTGTGCAGGCTGTCGAGGTGCCGGCGAACTTTCCGCTCGGTTTGGCAAAACAACTGCGCGGGTTGAGAGTCACCGTCAAACAGGATCCGTTCTTCCCGGCACGCGAGATTAAGACGCCGGCTGAACAGCGCCACCTGACCGCCGCCTTGCGCTTGGCGGAGGAGGGGATGCGGGCCGGGATTGAAGTGATCCGCCTCAGTCGTATCGGGCGCGGCGGATACCTTTACTGGCGACGGGAACGGTTGACGTCCGAGCATGTGCAAGGCGTCATCAATGCCACGATTGCCGGCCTCGGCGGCAACGCGGCACACACGATCGTTGCCGGTGGCAATCAGGGTTGCGATCCGCACGAGACTGGCCACGGGCCATTGCGAGCGAATCAGCCGATCATTCTCGACATCTTTCCGCGTGACCTGAAAACTGGTTACTGGGGCGACATCACGCGCACAGTTGTGCGGGGGTGCGCCAGCGAGCGCGTGCGGACGATGTTCGCGCTCGTCGCGAAGGGGCAGGGCATCGCTTGCGATCAGCTTCGTGCCGGTGTCGATGGGCAAACGGTGCATCAGGCCGTCCGCGATCTGTTTGACCAGCATGGGTTCACGACCGGTCGGCGGAACGGACGAATGCAGGGTTTCTTCCACGGCACCGGTCATGGTGTCGGCTTGGAGATTCACGAAGCGCCGCGCGTGTCGGCCGTGGCGGAGATCTTGCAGGTTGGCAATGTCGTGACGGTCGAGCCGGGGTTGTATTATCCCGGGACGGGCGGTATGCGGTTGGAAGACGTGGTTGTGATCACCGCACGCGGCTGCCGGAACCTGACCCGGTTTCCAAAGTTTCTTGAGCTGTGACGACGCTTGAACGCCACAGCGACATGCGGTATCTAAACTCAAAAGGTATTTAATATGATGATGCATTCAGGATTAATGTGGTTGTTGATTATGTTTGCGATGGTGGTGGGAATCATCGCGCAGGTGCGCGTGACCTCTGCCTTCAAACGCTATTCCCAAGTGCGGACTCGGCGCGGCAGAACCGGCGCAGAAGTGGCCGATGAGATTTTACACGATGCTGGAATTGACGACGTGAGTATTGACCGGGTGGATTCATTCCTCGGCGATCATTACGACCCAACAAAGAAAGTGCTCTGCCTGTCGCCGGGTGTTTACGACAGCGACTCGATTGCGGCCACCGGCATCGCCGCACATGAATGCGGCCATGCCATCCAACACCAGCAAGCTTATCTGCCGCTGAAGGCGCGCATGGCCATCGTCCCGGTGACGATGTATGCGTCGCGGATGCTGCCGTTCATCATGATTGGCGGGTTTTGGTTTGGTTTGTTCCGCGCTATCCCGGGACTGCTCGATCTCGGTATTGCGATCTACGCGGTGCTGACGGTGTTTCAATTGGTCACCTTGCCAGTAGAGTTCGACGCCAGCCGGCGCGCGAAGCTGATCATGACCAATCGCGGCATCGTTACCTTGGAAGAATCGCACGGTGCGTCGGCGGTGTTGAACGCGGCGGCGCTGACGTACGTGGCGGCCTTTTTGTCGGCGTTCTTCCATCTGCTCTATCTGATCTCGCTTCGCGACCGACGGTGACCATCTTCGCGGTTTACCGGAATAATGGAGATTTTCCATGACTGGACGCGAACGACTTAACGCGGTGTTACGGAAGCAGCCGAAAGACCGCCTGCCGTGGACGACCATCGTTGACGATGCGTCGCTCGGATTGCTCCCAGCGGAACAGTGCGGCAACGGTGGGATTGATTTTTACAAGCAGCTCGGCTGTGACATCTTCCTACTCAATGGCTGGAACACGCCACACAACTTCGGGTCGCCGGAGCACCGCTGGTCGGCAACCGTGGAAGTCGTTGAGCAACGCGACGGGGACAGGACAACCATCTTTTACAAAACACCGCAAGGCGTCCTGACTGCCATTTTTGAAAAATGGCACCCGGTCAAGTATCCGGTCGATTCTCTCGAAGCAGTACAGATCTACAGGGAAATGTGGGAAGGTTCGTCATTTGTGGCGCACGATGACTCCGCTGTTCTGGCGAGTGTGGACAACTTGATTGGTGACCATGGTGTGGTCACGCGTTTCTGGGGGCCGTCAACCATTCCGCGGCTGCTGGAAGAGAGCATGGGAGTTGAGAATTTCTATTACCTAATGGCGGACCACCCAGCCGAAGTCCAGGGCTTGATTGAAACCATCCATCAGCGTGAAGTTGATGCCTTCAAGATCCTCGCGGATGGCCCGTGTGATTCCGTCACGCTCGTGGAGAACACCAGCACTTATTACATCAGTCCCGAAATTTATCGGAAGTACAACATGCCGCACCAGCGCGAGTTCGTTGACGCGGTCAAGTCCAAGGGCAAGACGGCCATCCTCCACATGTGCGGACACGTGCACGGAATTCTTGATCTGATCAAGGAAACCAAATGCGATGGCATCCACGCACTGACACCGCCGCCGACCGGCAACACGCCGTGGGAAGCCGCGCTCGACGTCCTCGGGGAAGACTTGATCATTATCGGCTGTCTGGAACCGACCGTCTTTGCCGCCGGTGAGATTAGTCGGATTCCTGCAGCTCTCGATGTACTGATGACTCCCCGGCTTCGCGAAGCCAACTTTGTCCTGTGCGCCGGCGCGGATGGCCTTGCGATTCCCCCGGCCCGGTTTTATGCCGTCGCCGAATGGTTTCGGAAAAACGGCTGACCCAACAGTCGGTGGATTGACGGGGCGGTGCTGCGCGGCTAGGATGCACGGCATGGCGTCGCGCTCGCACATCTTCTGTGTCTGGCTGGTTGCCAGCTTGTTCACGGTGGGAACCTTACAAGCGGCTGACAAGCTGGTGATTGTCTCGCCGCACTGGGAAGGACTGCGGTACGAATTCGCCCGGGCGTTCTCGGCATGGCATCAGGAAAACTACGGCACACCGGTGGAAGTGGACTGGCGCGACCTTGGCGGTTCCTCTGAAAACGTCCGCTTCGTCATCAGCGAATTCAAACAATCCCCGACCGGCATCGGCGTGGACTTGTTCTTCGGTGGCGGCACCGACCCGTTTTTTGAATTCGTCAAACGCGACCTGTTGCAGGCTTACAAGCCGGCGGCACTGGCCGGCATCCCGGCGCAGGTCGGTGGCGTGCCGGTGTACGATTCCGATTACCGGTGGTTCGGCGCGTCGTTGTCGAGCTTTGGGATTCTTTACAACAAGCGCGTGCTCGCGACGGAACACTGGCCGGTGGTGCGGACGTGGCGGGAATTAGCCGAACAGGTGCCGGCCGGCAGCATCGGCTGTGGCGACCCGCGCAATTCCGGCACGATGCATCTGATGTTCGAGATGATCCTGCAACGGTACGGTTGGGATGAGGGCTGGCGGCTGATTACGCTACTGGCGGCCAAGGCGCGCGAGTTTGACCGGGGAGCTTCCACCAGTGCCAAGGATTGCACGACCGGCAACACCGCCTACACGCTGGCGATTGATTTCTATGCGCTCACCCAGATCGCCTATGCCGGCAAGGAGAACCTTGGCTTCATCCTGCCGGCCGATTGCGTGACGCTCAGCCCGGACGGCGTGGCGATTCTGCGCGGTGCACCGCATCGGCAACTGGCGGAACAATTTCTTGAGTTTACGCTTGGCGAGCCGGGCCAACGTTTGCAAATGGTGCCGCGCGGCCAGCCGGGCGGCGCGCAACGATTCTCCATTGAGCGGATGAGTGTCCGCCCGAATCTCTACGACCAGCTCCGCGACGTGACGCTGGTGCCAATCAATCCATTTACGCAGCCGGTCACTTTCAAATACGATGCCCGCAAAGCCGGGGCGCGCTGGGATTTGGTCAACGGGCTGATTGGTTCCACGTTGATTGACCTGCACGCCGAACTGGCCGCGGCATTCAAGCGGACGGGCCGCGTGCCCGGTCAGCCGCCGCTCACGGAAGCGGCAGCCATGCAACTATCCGCCGGCGAATGGAAAGACCCGCATTACCGGCAACGGAAATTGATCGAATGGCAACGTTGGGCGCAACAGCAGTATGAGAGTCTCACTCCCTAACCGGCTGGTCGCGCTGACCTTGTTGGTCCTGGTTTTACCGGCCATCACCTTTGGCCAGCCGCAGGCCACGGTATTCTTCGACCGTGGTTTTGCCAAACAAGTCAAGAGCGACTATGACGGTGCGATTGCGGATTACAACAAATGCATCAAACTTGATCCGCAAAACACCCGGGCGTTTTCCAATCGCGGGATTGCGAAGATGGCGAAGAGAGACCTTGATGGAGCGATTGCCGACCTCACGCTCGCCATCAAACTGGATCCGAAAGACGCCGCGACTTACACGCTTCGCAGTTTGGTTAAAATCGCCAAAAAAGATTACGATGGAACCATTGCCGATTGCACGCAGGCGATTGAACTGAATCCACAAGCGGCCGATGCCTATTCAAATCGCGGTAATGCCAGGAAGGCGAAAGGGGACATTGACGGAGCGATCGCCGACTACAACCGGGCAATCAAGATCGATCCCGATGATTTGACGACGGCGTATGATCTGGGAAATGCTTACGGCGAGTCCGGCCTGCTGTATAGTGCGCTCGCCACGTTTAAGCAGGCGATCAAACGCCAGCCGGATTATCCAGTCCTGTGGTGCGGGCTGGGAGCCTGCCTCAGCAAGGCCGGCCAGACCAATGAGGCAATCGCCGCGCTGCAGCAGGCGATCAAAATCAAACCTGATTACGTGGATGCCTGGTATGCGCTGGCGGTGATCTATGGAACATCCAACCAACCGGAAGACTCGATCTCGGCGTTTCTCCACGCCTTGAAGTTCCGCCCTGATTTTGCGGAGGCGTGGTACAAATTGGGACTGATCGACAATCAGGTTGGTTGGGCCAAGGATGCGATTGACGCCTTCCAGCACGCCATTAAAATCAACCCCGATTATGCGGACGCATGGTGTGACTTGGGAGTGGCCTACGACATGTCCGATCGGATGGAACAGGCGATTGCCGCCACCCGGCAAGCCGTCACATTCAAACCTGATTACGCCAGTGCCTGGTACAATTTGGGATATTACTACGACAAAGCAAATCGGGCGGACGATTCAATCGCCGCCTACCGCCAAGCCCTCAAGCTCAACCCCAACTTGGCCCGGGCCTGGTACAGTTTGGCCGTGGTCTACAATAAATCCGGCAAATCTGCCGACTCCGCCATGGCCATGCAACGTGCGCGCGAGCTTGACCCGCGATTGTTTAAGTGATTAATCAATCAAAGACCAAGTCGATGAAAGTCTCGCTCCATAACATTACCAAACGTTTCGGCACCACGCCGGTGGTCAACGCCGTCACGCTCGACATTGCGGACGGCGAACTCTTTTTCCTGCTCGGCCCCAGCGGCTGCGGCAAGACCACCTTGCTCCGCACGATTGCCGGGTTTTACCTGCCGGACACCGGCACCCTGAAGTTTGGCGACCGGGATGTCACGAGCTTGCCGCCGAACCAGCGCAATACCGGCATGGTCTTCCAGAATTACGCGCTCTGGCCGCACATGACCGTCGCCGGCAACGTTGCGTACGGCTTGGACGTGCGCAAGATCCCGACTGACGAGAAAACCAAGCGCGTGAAGGCGGCGTTGGCAGCAGTGCGGATGGGGGAATTTGCCGACCGACCAGCTACGCTCTTGTCCGGCGGCCAGCAACAACGCGTCGCCTTGGCGCGGGCATTGGTTGTGAACCCGGATGTGTTGCTGCTGGACGAACCATTGTCGAACCTCGATGCCAAGCTCCGGTTGGAGATGCGCGAAGAAATCCGGCGGCTGCACAAGGAGACCGGGCTGACCACGATCTACGTGACCCATGACCAAGCCGAAGCGTTATCCCTCGCTGACCGGGTGGCCTTGATGAATCTGGGACGGATTGAACAAGTCGGCACGCCGCGCGAACTTTACCGGACGCCGGCGAATGAGTTTGTGCGGGACTTCCTCGGCGCGGCGAACTTCGTGGAAGGCCGCATCACGCAGATTGAGTCGGGGCGGGTGAGTGTGAGCACGCCGCACGGCGCGATTACCTGTGCGCTGGCTGATCCCAAGTTGGCGACCGGCCAGACCGTGACTTGTGTCGTCCGTCCGCATGACGTGATTGTGTTGCGGTAAGGCTTGCTGCACAACCGCATCATTCCGGCTTAGGACTTCTACCTAGGCAATAATCATCCCAATGCCCGATTACGCCGGCCATCACGCCATGGTACGTGTTTGTATGTGACTTTTGATTGCTTGCGAATTCCACGGAGAGTGATTGGCTGCTCTGATCGGCCTAAACCTCACCTTAGTATCACCCCCCAATCGCAAGCAATCGAAAGTCATTTAAGCAGTGCAGGCCGGTATAAGTATGAAAATGCTTTTTAAATGTCGCGGTTGTGGACAACGCATGTCGGTGGAAAAAACCGTTGGCACGATGTCTATCGAATGTCCGCGCTGCCATCAAACCACCACCTTGTACCACACGGTAGATGCCCGACCGGGTGCGCCAGTCGGAACCGCGCCATCGGCAGTGCGGTCAACTCCAACGACAATCCCCGATCACGACCTGCTTTCAACCAATTTGCCGAAGCAACTTGATCCGACCACCTTGTTGGTCTGCCCGCAGTGTCATGTTGTGAAGAAAAAAGCCTTCGCCTGGCACTGGTTTGGCAGGGCCAAACATTCACCGCCGCATCCAGTCTACTGTCAGCGGTGCAAGAACCAGATGGTGCCGGCTGATTCGCCGCGTGGCCAAGCCTTGCTCATGGAACTGCTGCATAATTAAGCCCCGCCCGGGCTTACTTCAGCATCCAATCTCAGTCGCTGCCGGTCCGGAACTTGATGCTACAGCCGATGGCCTTGGTTTCCTTGACCGGCACATCCTTCCCGCTCACCACCGCGTCCAATGCGTCGGCCAGCCAATGTTGCGTGACTTTGGTGATGTCTTTATCGTCGTCAACCGCGCCGTGATAGACGAGCTTGCCGTCCTTATCGAACAAGTAACACTCCGGCGTGTGGCTCGCGCCAAATGCCAGCGCGACCGCCGAGGTGGCATCCACCACGTAGGGGAACACAAACCCGCGCGCCTTGGCCCGCGCCTGCATGGCGGCGTAATTGTCTTCCGGATATGCCGCCGGATCGTTCGAGTTAATGGCGATCACGCCAACCTCTTTGTTCCGATAAGCGTTCCCGATCTCGGCGATCCGCGTCTCCCAGGCTTTTACGAACGGGCAATGATTGCAGGTAAAGATCACCAGCGTCCCGCTCTTGCCGGCCACGTCGGCAATCGCGATCTCCTTGCCGTCCACGCTTTTCATTTTCGTCGAGCCTAATGGCGCCATCTCACCGAGTTGAATCGGTTCGGCCCACGCCGTCATCGCCAGCAATGTTAACACGACAGTTGTCATCAGTTGGTTCATGGTTGTTCTCCTAATGTAGAATTTTCTGCACCTTCTGCTCGAACACAGCGTACGTCGTGGCGCCTTCCCAGAAATCGCGCAACTGGCCGGTCCCGTCATACAGAAATGTCGCGGGCAACGCGCCGGTCCAGCGGGCGTCCAGCCCGTTGATGAATTCCTGATCCTTCTGCGCCTTGAGGTAGGTCGGGAATTCCACGCCGTTGTCGGCGAGAAACCGCCGGACTTGACCGAGATCAGCCGCGTCGTCCGCCGAGACCAACAGCAGCTTCAGCCCGCGCCCGCGCCAAGCGCGCTCCAGCCGCACCAGATCGGGAAATTCTTGGCGACACGGCCCGCACCAAGTCGCCCACAGGTTGACCAGCACCACCTTGGCACCGGCATTGGTTACCGCCTGTTTCAAATCGCCGGCGGTCACGGGCGTCACCTGCTCCATATCCGGGTTGATCGATTGGGCATAACTCCCCGCCACCAAAAGGCCAAACGCCGCGATTGTCAGCAGCCGCTCCATACCGGCAAACTACAACAGGACCGAATGCCGCGCAACTTGCGGTGACGGCAATGGGCCACATTGCTTGCAAATGATTATTTGCAACGCCCGTAATCCGGCATTAACAATGCAGCTATGAGCGTTGCTTCCAAATGAATCTGGACTTGGCAAACAAAGTCGCCATCGTGACCGGCGCCAGTCGCGGGATTGGCCGGTCCATTGCCAAGGTCCTGGCGCAAGAAGGGATGCACCTCGTCTTGGCCGCCCGGTCACAGGACTTGCTCCAAGAGGTGGCGCAAGCCTGTCCCGCCAAGGCGATCAGCTTGGCCGCCGATCTCCGGGAGGAGCAGACGCCCCAACGGCTAGTTGACCTGGCCGTGAAAACCTTTGGCCGAATTGATTGTCTCGTCAATAATGCCGGCGCAACGAAACGCGGCGACTTCTTGCAGTTGACCGAGGCCGATTGGCAGGACGGGTTCGCGCTTAAATTTTATGGGGCCGTCCGCTGTTCCCGCGCCGCCTGGCCGCATCTGGTCCAGACCCAAGGCACAATCATCAACATCGTGGGGGTCGGTGGCCGGACCGGCAGTGCCGAGTTTTCAATTGGTGGCGCCGTCAATGCCGCACTGCTGAACCTGACCAAAGTGCTGGCGGATCGCGGCCTGCAAGAGGGCGTTCGCGTCAATGCCATCAACCCCGGTGCCATCACAACCGAGCGCTTGCAAACTCGCATCCAACGACTGGCGAAAGACAATGGGCTGACGATTGTGGAGGCCGCCGCGCAAATGGCCACGCAACTCGGGATCAAACGGTTTGGCGAACCGGAAGAGATTGCCACGGCAGTCGCCTTCCTGGCCTCGGCCAAGTCTAATTACTGCCAAGGCGCCATTCTCGACATTGACGGCGGCCAGACCAGAACTCTTTGACCGGTGTCCGCACAACCGAAGAGATGTCGAGACATCAATCGGTTAGTTCGGCTGGCTGCGACGGCGCGGATGTAACCATGTCCGTCGCGCCGGTGATTGTTTTAATTGCGGACAGAATCTTGTCCGACAGGGAAGCTAGCTTGTCCGACACGAACTTAACCTTGTCCATAGTGGAAACACCCTAATCCGCCACAGATTTGACCTTGTCGGTCACGCAAAAACTTTTCTCCATCATAAATAAGATTTGATTTGCTACAATGAAAATCATCTCAAATGCAAAGAAGATTGGATATATTGCAAAAACAATCTGGTTTATTATGAAGATGATTTGCTACATAATAAAAAAGATAATCTTCACAATAAAGAAGATTATCTTCGTGACAAAGAAGAATGTATATACGATAACGAAAATCGTTGTCATGCAAAACCAAACTTTCTTTATGGTAAAGAAACCTTTCTTTGTGAATGATTCAACTGCTTCCAAGCTGAATCAATGTCTGTCCGAGGCGGCGAAAGGCTTATCGAAGTGGCAATTAGCTCGATTTACATCAATATCAGGCTTTTCCCGATTGTCTAATACCGTAACCGTCAACAATTCACCAAGGAACCTCCAATTATGGCAAATCCCCGCGTTCTAACCAATTTTACCAAAGCCACCGACGACTCTCTGAAAGTCACCGCCGAGGTTGTCCTCAATGGTTTGACAGGCAATTCCGCTTTCCCTAATCCGACCGTGCCCTTAACGGCTTTGGCAACGGCCATCAGCGAGTACAGCGACGCTCTTATTGCTCAGGAGCAAGGCGGGCCCCAGGCCACTGCTGTCAAGAAAGCCAAGCGCGAGGCTTTGGTGAGGCTGTTGAGGCGGCTGGCCAGTTACGTGGAAGACAATTGCAATGGCAATCTGGCCACATTGCTCACCAGCGGTTTCACAGCCGCCAGCACCAGCCGCGTCCAAGCCCACCTACCCGCGCCATTCATCCTCCGCCTCCTCAACGGCCACACCGGCCAACTACTGGTGAAGCTCCGCGAACCCATCGCGAACGCCAGATGCTATGAACTCCGGTATGCCGTGGTCGGCGCGGATGGAACGCCCGGCCCATGGCAGAACGGCGGCTTAATCGGCAATTCCCGCGCGCTGGCGCTAAACGGCCTGACCCCCGGCACGAACTACTTGGTCGAGGCGCGAGCTGTCGGCGGCAGCACCGGCTACAGCGACTGGAGCGACACCACCGGCCACATGAGCTTGTGAGCCGCGTCGACGGAGTTACGCGATCACAGGAATTCCAAGATCGGTTAGATACTTGAAAGTTGGATCGTAGTACGCAGATGAACGGGTTGGATCAGTGGATTCGCCTGTCGGAACGAAGATGACCATTCCTTGCCGTGCGCGGGTGAGCAACACGCGATAGGCGTTGCGGAGATAAATCCGGTTGTCCGCATTCGAGATGTTGGTCCAGCGGTTGCCGCGGAAGTCGTGGTAACTCCAACCCGAATCGTTAAACCGAAAATCTCCATCCCACGTTACGCAGGTCCAGTCGAGTTCAAGGCCCTGCACTTGAAACTCAGTGGCGGCGTCCTCAAGGTAATAGCTTGAGCGCGTGTCTTCTCTGTCGTTTAGAAACCAGTGGACTGGATCAATGTCCACGCGGATGTCAATCGCGTGAGGTTTTAGTCGTTGAGCTTTTGACGAAGCCACCATTCCAAAACGTTCCGATCCTCGTGCGTGCGCTCGGACCCATTGCTTGGCGAGATTCAAATCGCGTGTCACCGCAATCGGGTACCGGTCGGCGAATGCTGCGTGCGCTTCACGTGCTTGTTGTTTCTCGCAATCGAGGAGGGACTTGACGAAGGCAGAGACGTTTTCGGCCCGGAACGACCGCATGGATACTGCAAGGTGTAAGCAATCGTCGAGGTGCGCATCCTTTCGTTGACGAACGCTTTCCAATGCCCGGCCCGCCGCGTATTCGCTGTCAGTGAGTCTTGAGGAGATATACATGTGCCACTTGGGGAAGGACGTATTAACTGCATCCAACCAAGCGTCAATTCCAGCTTCTCCGATGTTGATCTCCTGTCCGCCGCCAACGAGACAAATGATGACGGCCCAATCTTTATGACGATCCATGCAGGAGATTAGGAAATCGGGTTCAGATTGCGAGAACCCAGCGCGCTTCTTCTTTCGCTGCATGAAGCTAGCTGTCTGTTTCAAATTCCATGCGCGTTGAGCTTCATCGAAGATCACCACGTGTTCGATGGGCGGGCCAGACTCAATCAGGCCATCGTCGCGAAAGTGATGAACATTCTGAATGAAGGCTTTGACACTCTCGCCAACCTTACCCTTGCGTACTTTTTCGCCTTTCTGTTTTCGGCGAGTGACCTCGTCGCGCGTAAGTGCTTCGCGAAGCACGGCGACGAGTGGGCCGTTGCCTGAAAGGAAAACGGCGTGCGTCGGTTGGTTCGCTTCGCGGCGACGAGTTGCCACATTCAATCCGACTAGAGTTTTCCCCGCTCCCGGCACGCCGGTGACGAAGCAAATGAGCTTGCGGCTTTTCTTGCGTGCTTCATCCACCAAATCTTCGATACGCCGCGAAGTGACGCGCAGGTTTTGAGCACCAGCGTCAAAGCGGGCGATGGCTTCAACCGAGTGTTGAGCATAAAGAGCACGCGCGGCTTCCACGATTGTCGGTGTCGGGTGGTAAGGTGCACGTGACCATTGTTGGTTGTCGAGTGCAACACCGGTAATGCTTTGGATGGCCAAATCGACTGCCTTGCGAAACTCGCCGGTGCTTACCGAAATCGGACGATAAACTTTGTCCGCGTCGGCTTCGAGTTTTACCGGAGCGGATTCTGTGGCTTCGGTTGCGATGAGGATCGGAACAATTGAAACATGATGGCTAGCCTCATGGAAATTCTTCAAGTCGAGCGCATAATCCCAAACCTGATCAACTGCCGCGCGGTCAAAAACTTTCTCGCCAACCTTGAACTCAATCGCAAACACAACCGGGCCGACGAGCAGCACGGCGTCGATTCGACGTCCCATCCGCGGAATGTTGAACTCCAGAAATATCGAGCCAGATAGACCATTAAGCTGAGAGCGTAGGAATTGAACTTGTGCAATCCATGCGTCTTTCTGGGTTTGGACTAAATCGAACTCACAGTTCTTCGTGAGTTTCCATAACACAGCGTCTGGTTGCGATTGAAGAAAATCTGAAATCGATGCCTCATACCACGCTCGCGAGGATGAAAAGGTGGAGTTGGCCATACCGGGTGATTCCATTGACGTAGTATGGCAAGCTGTTTGAGAAAAGTGAAGTCTTTGAAAAATATTATACTCCAAACTTTTCCCAGCTCAATTTCTGGCGGGAGAAGCTGGCGGGGAACAGGGCGCGGGACCGGGTAGTGAATCGGACGTTGCGCCGGCAAGGCTGGCGGGTGGTGCGGGTGTGGGAGCACGAGCTGCGGCGGTTGACGAGGGATGAGTGTCGAGGGATGAGAGCGGTAAAGCGGATTCGGGCAGCGTTGATGTGGAATCGCAGCTAACGAAGCGAAGGAAGATTACCGCGACTTGTACTTGGCAGGGCGCTCGTGGACGACCGGGGCGAGAGTGGGCGCGGCGACGTACTTTAGGCCGTGGCGGCGGGCAAACTCTTCGCCTTTGCGGTTGGCTTCCGCCCAGAACTTGTCACTGCCCACCCGTTTTTCTTCGGCGAGCATCTGTTCGCGAATCTGGTGCAGCTCGCGCACGGCAGCCGGTTCCTGATGGCGTTTCATAATCCCATTACCTCCTGCGGTGTGTGAATGCGAATGAGCGGCCAGCCGTTCTGGCGGTTCACAGCGTTGATCAGCGCCACCTTGTTTGGATTGGCCAAGTGTTTCATATTCCAACTTACAATCATATCGGTGCGATGACAAACCGCCACCGCAACATGCAACGCATCGTCTTGATATCGCGCCGGTACGATCTGAGCGGAGGCGTAGTGGCGCGCAAGTTCTTCGGCTTCTGCTGAAACCGCGACCATCGTCGCGCCCAATTCCCGGACGGTCTTTTCCAATAACGCACGGCGCGGCCCCGGTGTTCGTGCAATCTCCTTGAGTAAGACCGGCGAAATAAACAATTCGTGTGCGGATATGTCGACCCACTCCATGAACAGCGCCGTGATTCGCATCTTGTAAGGCGCATCGTCGTGCGTCAGCATGTTTGGCACGCTCGTTTCGATATAGAGCTTCATCGCGCGGACAGTTTGCCACTGTTGTGCCGGCAAACAAGGCTGAAAATCTAGCAGCAGCGATTACAGTGACTGGAGCGACACCACCAGTCACATGAGTTTGTGAGTCGCTGCCGTGAACTGATGTATTTCTCTATGCGGGTTGTCAAACTGGGTCAGACACTTGGCCTGCCGGATTCAAAATCGTGCGTGGCGGAGCGCAGTATATTGCGGTTGCCGTCGGTCCAATGGTCCCGGTACCACGTGCATGCTTCAAACGTGTCATTCAGTTCCGCCATTCGACCGGCGAGCATTTGACGGAAGCGGTCGTGCACTGCGACGTGTGCCGGTTCATCGGCTAGGTTGTGCATTTGCCATGGGTCGGCGAGGTTGTCGAAGAGTAGTTCTTTGCCGTCTACCCGATAGATGGCATACGTATAACGCTTGTCCCGGAGTGCCCGCCATTCATGGCCGTCTTCCCAGATGGCGGTCGCACCGCAAATCTGCATCAGCGCCGCCTCCGGCTCCGGTCCGTTGCGACCCAAGGCGAGGTGGCTGAGGTCCATCCCCTCAACGTCATCGGCGGTCTCGCCCATCAGCGCAAGCAGCGTCGGCATGATGTCAACAGTCGCAAGGCAGGCGTCGGAACGAGTGCCGGCCGGGATGTGTCCCGGCCAGCGAATCAGCATCGGGACGCGACAGGCTTCATCGTAGAAGATGTTCTTCGCGCGTCGCCCGTGCGCGCCGAGCATCTCCCCATGGTCGGATGTGAAGACGACGATCGTATCCTCGGTGAGTTTTAGCCGGTCGATGGCGCCGAGGAGACGCCCGAAACATTCATCGAGACTGGATACCTGAGCGTAATAGCCGCGCCGCCAGGTTTCCAATTGTGCGCGCTCGGTCTCGGATAGTTTTGCCCAATTGTCGGCATATGGATCATCATTCTGTGACCGGTAATTTGGCGGATTGGGAAATGGCACGTCGCGGAACAGCTCCCAAAACCGTTCGGGCACGTTGGATTTGTCCCAAGGATCATGTGGCGGTCCATAGGAAAGGAAGAGGGTGAACGGGTCCGGGCTTGTCGCGGCGCGTTCCAAGAAACCGATGGCGAGGTCGGTTTGGGCATCCGGTTCGTAGACATCTTTGCCGTAAGGAATCTTTTCCGGCGATTCGGTGTGGTAGTAGGAGCCGTAGTTGTTGTGATGAAAATTGTAAGCCATCCACTCGCCATCGAAACCGAGGCGGTGCGGACCGCGCGGGACGAAGGAGCTGTTGGGGTCGTGGTGGTTTCCGTATTCATTGGCGTACAGATGCCATTTGCCGATGTAGCCGGTGTGATAGCCAGCCGCCGTGACCACGTGGCCGAAGCAACGCTGGTTCGGATTCATCCGCAATTCATTGATGACCATCCCGTGACTGGTTGCGTGTCGGCCGGTCAGGAGCGACCCCCGGTAAGCGGTACACACCGGGTGGGACACAACGGCGTTCTGAAAATCAACACCCTGGCAGGCGAACCGGTCGATGTGGGGCGTTCGTGCCTGAGTGTCCCCGGCATAGCCAAGGGAGCAATAACGCAACTGGTCGGCGAACACGTAGACAAGATTGGGACGGCTAGTCATCGTCATTGCGAAGCGACAGCTTCCGCGCGTGGTATGATCGCGGTCGAAATCTCCGCCGGGATACCGCGGAGATGGAGGTCGAGGAATTGCCGGATCCGCCGCAGCGGTTCTTGACCCGCAGCGAAATTGTGATCCACACCCTCCAACGGAACCAGTAACGATGATGCGCCTGCCTGTTTTAAGGCCGCATCGAACCGCACAGAGTGTTGGAAGTCGACGAGGCTGTCGTGCTTGCCGTGAATCGTCAGTATCGGCGGCGTGTCTTTGGAAATGTAAGTGAGCGGCGAGGCTTCGCGGGCGACGTCCAGCTTATCGGGTAAGGGGCCGCCGAGGAGACTGGTGACGTTGCTGCTGATTGACACGGCCATTCGGCCGGTGCACAACGGCACAGTCAAATCGCACGGGCCGCAGATATTGACGACGCACGCCACGCGGCTCGACAAGTTCGTGAACGGGCCGAGGTTGCCGTCGAGCGTGGTCACATTGCCGCTCGTGCCCAGCAGCGAGACGAGCATGCCGCCCGCCGAGCCGCCGAATGCGCCGATGCGGTTCGGATCAATGTTCAGTTCTTGTGCGTGACCGCGAATCCAGCGGATGGCCGCTTTGCAGTCGTGAATCTGCGCCGGCCAGTGCGCTTCGTTTGTCAACCGGTAGCCGACACCGACGGCCACGTACTCGCCCGACGCTGCGAGGTCGCAAGCGCGCTCGGTGAAGAACTGACGGTTGCCGCCACCCCAACCGCCGCCGTGAACAAAAGCCACCACGGGCAAGGGCCGGTCGCTGGTCCGTTTCTTTGGCAGGTAGACATCCACCATTTGGCGAGGGTTGGTGTTACCGGCGTACGGCAGGTCCCGGCGGATTTCGACGGTGTCTGCGTACCGGGTCGCGATTTCGGCGGGCATCTCAGGCCGTTTCCGCTTTTCGGGCGTTTCGGCCGGGGCCGGCACAATGGTCGTGAGGACGATGAGACTGGCGAGAGAAAGAGAGATTCTCGTGTTCATGAATGACTCGTATAATCGGCGACTGGCCGGTCGTCAAGGTTCTACAATACTCGCGTTTGGCCGGGTGCGATTCGCTGGCGATATTGAGGGTAGCTTGACGACCGGTTTGCGGTAGTGCAATAATCGCGAACCAATGGTTAAGCACAGATGAATCCACATCGCCTGCAACCGGCCCAATACAGCGGGGTAGTGCCGAGCTTGTGTCACAAGGCCGGCCTCGGTCCGCCGCGAACCGAGTGTGGGGTCGGCGCGTTGATGGCGTGGGCCGACCGGCTGTGGAGCGTTAGCTATGTTTCGAGCCGGCGCAACTCCGGCGTGGATACCGGGCTTTACGAGACTGACGAAAACCTGCACATGGTGAAGCGGCCGGAGAGCAAGACCGGCGTGTATTCCAACCGGTTTATCCATTTCCCGTCCAACCAACTCATCATCGGCCCGCACGTGATCGACGCGCAGCGGAACGTCCGCACCATCGACGGACTCGACATGCGGATTTGCGCGACCATGGGGCATCTGGCGGACCCGGTCAACATGGTCTACATGCTGGGGATGGAAGGCGAGTTCTATGAGATGAACGTGCATTCGCTGAAATGCACCATGCTCGCCGATCTGACCGAAGAACTCGATTTCCCGAAAGCCCAAGGTTTCCCTGGCGCGCGCGCGGTGCATTTTAAGGCCGGCTACACGGGGTTCGGCCGGGTCGTGGTCGCCGATAATACTTATGACAACCGCGACTTCACGGGCCAGCATCAGGCCGGCGTGCTCGGGGAATGGGACGGGAAACGCTGGCGCGTGATTGAGCGCGCGCCGTTCGTGGAAGTGACTGGCCGCGGCGACATGGTGCCCATGTTCGCCACGGGCTGGGACACAGCTTCGGCCATCCTTTACGTTTACACGAAGGACGACGATCGGTGGACGCGATACCGGCTGCCGAAGGGCAGCCACACGTATGATCACATGTGGAGCACAGAATGGCCGCGCATCCGGGAGACCGAGCACGAACGCTTTCTCATGGATTGCCACGGTATTTTTTACGAGTTGCCGCAATGGACATACGGCAACCGAGTCATGGGCGTACAACCCATCGCGAATCACATCTGGGTGCTGGGCGATTTCTGCACATACCGGGGGATGCTCGTACTGGGCGCGGACAACGCCAGTCCGGCCGCCGGCAATAATCCGTTCCACGGCGAACCGCAGTCCGGTCTCTGGTTCGGCAAGACCGATGACCTGTGGAGTTTCGGCAAACCGCACGGCTGGGGCGGGCCGTGGCGTCGGACCAAGGTCAAAGCCGGCGAAGCGTCCGATCCGTATCTGATGACCGGTTTTGATCAGAAATGTCTGCACCTGAAAAACGACGGCAACAAGGCCACGCGTTTCCGGGTGGAAGTGGATTACCTCGGTGATGGCTCGTTCGAGGAATACGAAAGCTTCACCGTCGGGGCGCACCGGTACGTCCACCATGAATTCCCGGCTGGGTTCAGCGGTCACTGGGTGCGGTTGGTCGCCAGCGAGTCGTGCATGGCCACGGCGCAAATTCACTACACCTGATAATTTATATGAAGAACGGCCTTTTTTTCGCGACTTGGGTGCTGCTCTCCGTGGTGGCCACGGCCAACGCCAAGGTCACGTTGCCGGACGTGTTTGGCAGCCACATGGTCTTGCAACGCGACATGCCCGTACCCATCTGGGGCAAAGCCAAAAAAGGAGAAAAGATTACCGTTAACTTTCGCGACCAGACCAAAACCACCGTGGCCGACGCCGATGGGAATTGGTCGGTCAAGTTGGACCCACTGGAGGCGGACGGGCCCGATACTCTGACCGTGACCGGGTCTGACACCGTGACGTTCGAGGATGTACTGGTGGGTGAGGTTTGGCTGGGTTCGGGACAGTCGAACATGAACCACTTTCCGTCGCTCTGTTTCAAGGATGCCGACGACCTCAAGCAGCCGCGCGATGCGCAGTTGGAACGCGACGTGGCGAAGACGTGGCCGCGGGTGCGACTCTTCCAGCGTCCGTCCACCAATGCGTGCTGGAAAGTCTCGACGCCGGACACGAATTTGAAGTTTTCGGCGTTGCTCTTCGAGTTTGGCGTGCAATTGCACGCCGAGTTGAAAGTGCCGGTGGGACTGATGGTGGGCGCGGAGGGCGGCACGGCTTCCTGGGTGTGGATTCCGCGGGACGCCTTCAACCGGGACGAAGCCATCCAGAAATGCGTGGCGGCCTACCGGCCCAAGCTCGAAGCCCAGCGCAAGAAGGCGCAGGCGGAGTTGGACAAATGGAAGGAGTCCCCGGCCGCGAAGGAGCCGGGCGCGAAGTCGCCCCCCAAGCCGCCCCGTGATCCCGCCGATATCGGCGAGATCGGCCAGGATTACCGGCGGTTTATCCTGCCCAACGCGCCGTTCGCCATCCGCGGCGTGCTGTGGGACCAGGGCGAGTCGGGGACGGGCTTCGATTTCGTGGACCAATACACCATGATGGGCGCGCTCATTGCAGGCTGGCGCAAGGACTGGGGGCAAAGCGATTTTCCGTGGGTCTACATTCAAAAGCCCAGCGGATGGGGTTGTGTCCTGAACCCCGCAGACCCGATTACTGCCCGGGCAGTACCGTTCGCGCCGCTGCCGGCCAGAATCCCGATGGGTTACGACGACGGCCGACGGCGCATCATGTCTGCCAGCATCCGCGAGTACCCCAATACCGCCATGGCTTGCGTGAGCGATCTAGGGATCGGGCTTCATCCGCTGGATAAGAGCGCGTATGCCACCCGTGCTCTCCGGGCCGCCCTGGCGCTCGCGTACAAGCAGCCGATCGAGATCTACGGCCCCATCTTCAAGTCCATGGAACCCGAAGACGGCAAGGCCCGCATCCATTACAGCCATATCGGCAAAGGGCTCGCGGTGCCGGCTGGCAAGCCCTTGCAAGGCTTTATCATTGCCGGAGAAGACAAGGTGTGGCACTGGGCCGACGCCAAGCTCGACGGCGAGACCGTTCTGGTTTCCAACCCAAAAGTCCCCAAGCCGGTGGCGGTGCGCTACGCCTGGGCCGAAAGAATCCCTTGGGCCACGCTGTTCAGCCAAAACGGGTTACCGGCTCTGCCGTTTCGGACCGATGACTGGCCGGAATAATTTACTGTTCTGCGAAGGAGGCTCAGAATGAAAGTTGTCATCCTCGTTGTAACTGCAATCCTCTGTGTGATAGGGGCCTGCCACGCTGACGAAGGCGCGAAGAAGTCAGCCGATTTCCCTGCCAATCCCCTGAACAAGGAGGGGTGGACTCTGGTCGTCAAGGATGAATTCGATGGTCCTGAACTAAATGAAAAGCTCTGGATACCCGAGTACTGTCCCGGCAGGTTCAAAACTGCACGCAAAGCCTTTTACTATTTCAAGGACGGCGCCATCCACCTGCATGTAAACGATAATACAGCAGAAGATTTCTTCGGATATCAGGCAGTCTCATCGCTTCAGACTTTCAACTGCCACAAACTGGTGTGGAAGGATTACGAGTCAAAGCCTGACGACACACCGCAGACGAACAAGTTCACCCAGCTTTACGGTTGGTATGAGATCCGCGCCAAACATGTTGGCCCAATGCATCATATCGCTTTCTGGGCGCTGGAAGCTAAAGTTGGCGGAAGCGAGATTGACGTTACCGAGGATCCAGCCTGGCCGGGACCTAACTGGCACAAGTGGATTTCTCCGACCCCATTCCCGACGAAGCGCAAAAGCGTCAGCTCCTACGACAAGATAACGTCAAAAGAACAACGAGCTGCCGGATTCCACATTTATGCACTGGAAGTCTTTCCCGGAGGCACCCGCATCTACCACGACAACATACTGATCGAGGAAGCGGACGTTGACTGGAAGAAACGTGGGGAGACGCCGCTGATGTTCTTTTTTGGCATCTATGGCTCGAAGAATAAGCAGGATTTCAACCAGAAGCAGGAGTACGTCATTGACTATTTCCGCGCTTACAAGAAACAGGGAGAGACCGTGTCGCAGCCGGATGCAGGCGATGGCAAATAGCCGCGCCTGATCCTTGACGATAGGAAATTGCTAGCGATGGAACAGATCACCTATAAATCGGTTGGCGCGACGGACCTGAAGTTGCATCTGTTCCGGCCGGCGGGGGCGGCGGCCGGCCGGCGAGCAGCCATCGTGTTTTTCTTCGGCGGCGGCTGGACGACGGGATCGCCGGGATCGTTTTACCCGCATTGCCGGCATTTGGCCGAACGGGGCATGCTGGCCGCCACAGTGGAATACCGGGTGCGCGACCGGCACGGGACGACGGCGTTTGAATGCGTCGCCGACGGAAAGTCGGCCGTTTCGTGGTTGCGCGCCCACGCGGTGGAATTGGGAGTTGATCCGCAGCGCATCGCGGCCGGCGGTGGTTCGGCAGGCGGGCATGTGGCGGCCTGCGCGGCGACGATTACCGGCTTCGAGGATGAAGACGGGGCGGTGAGTTCGCGGCCGGATGCGCTGGTCTTGTTCAATCCGGCAGTGGATGCGACGCTGGCGATGTTCGAAGACCGGTTTATTGGGCGCGCGCCGGAGATTTCGCCGGTGCATCACGTGAAACCGGGCCTGCCGCCGACAATCATCTTTCACGGGACAGAGGACAAGATTGTGCCCTATGAAAACGTTGAGCGCTTCACGCGGTTGATGACGGCGGCCGGCAATCACTGCGAGCTGATGCCGTTTCCCGGTAAAGAACATGGGTTCTACCATTATGGCGACGGCACCGGCAGTGAGCCGTATCACGCGACGATTGCGGCCACCGATCAATTTTTGAGTGCGCTTGGTTTTATTTCCTGACATGATGCCCGGCATGATTCAGGTAACGCAAAGTTGGGACGATGGGGTGCACGACGACGTGCGGCTGATCGAATTGCTCCGGAAGTACCGGGCCAAGGCGACGTTCAACCTCATTTCGGGCGCACATCGCGCGGAGCGGTTTTCCAGTTGGAAATATCAGGACACGAAACCGGTCTTTCATCTAGCCCTGTCGGAGTTGGTGGAGTTGTACCGAGGGTTCGAGGTGGCCAGTCACACGGTCACGCACCCGCATCTGGAGCAATTACCGCCGGAGAAGGTCGCGTGGGAGTTGGCGGAGAGCCGAAAACAGTTGGAGGACATCTTTCAGCAGCCGGTCCGCGGGTTCGCGTACCCGTTCGGCACATTCAACGCCGCCGTGAAAGAGGAAATTCGCCGGCAGGGCTACGTGTATGCGCGGACTGCTCGTCGGTTGCCGGTGCGGGATGTCTATCCGCCGGCCGATCCGATGGAGTTCGGGATTACGACGTGGTTTTCGAGCGACAAGTTTTGGGACGAGTTCGCGCGGGTCAAGCAGGCGGGCGGTGTGTTTCATTTCATCGGCCACAGCTACGAATTCGTGAGCGAGACGATGTGGTCAGAGTTCGAGGCGAAACTCGCCCGGCTCAGCGCCGACCCGGAAGTTTGTTGGACAACGAACCTCGATCTGTTCACTTCCGCCTGACGACAATTCACTCAAGGATTGGATTCTACACTATGTCCAACACACCCAAAATCATTCCCCGGCCAATTATTGTTGGCTTCTTTCTCGTTGGCCTGCTTTCTTCTGTCGCCTTTCGTGCCATCCTTTTTTTACAGAAATATGCGCCCCGCTACGTGCGGCCAGTCTGGTATTTTGGTGTGATCGGCTACATGGTGTTTTTCATCTACCGCTATTACATTTCCCAGCGGCGGAAACGCGCGATTGCCCGGTCCGGTCTGATTGAGAAGATTGGCGCGGGCACCCAGCTCACACCCGAAGAGCGCGCCGCCAATCTCTATCTGCTGAATTCGATCCGCAAATCCCAGGAAGACTGGAATTATTTCGCAATTTTCATCCTGTCCCTGCTCGCCATGGCGTTGGATTTGTTCTTACCAGGAAAATGAATTCGCTTCACGGTGCCGCCCACCGGCATCTGCTGGCCAATTTGAATTGGATTCAGGTGGTGTTACCCGAGAGACGTAAATGGCGCGCTTCATTCATCGGTTCGGAAGGGGAGCGCCGGCAAGCCTTCCTTGTTGAACAAGGTGATGATGGGATTATACGCCCACCCGTAGCGCGTACCGTCTTCAAAAACTCTGTAAGAACAGGACGGGGTGGTGGAGGTCTTAGTTGCGCCGACAACTCTGCCGCGCCGTTACATGAATCCGCCGACGAGCATCGCCACTTGCACCATCTCTGCCACGACGAGGTTCGGGTGTTTGGATTTTGGCGTGGCAAGTTTGGCAAGATGCGCCACCGGTAACTGCGCCAACTCGTATTCCGCTTGCAGCCAGTCATCCAGTTCGTGGCCGGGCCGTCGCCCGCGTTCCAAATAAATTTCCTGAGCACGTTGACGGATTTCTGGTTCAGTTGGTAATCGGTAGTTTGTTTTCATCCGCACGTCCTTTCTCGCTTGGGTCTTTAATCCACCATACGCATTGTTTTGTCTATGGGGTGAACACCCCATAGCGGTTTGAATAACGGCTAATTGCGGGATTGCAGGACGGCGGTAGATTACAGCCAGTGAGCAGTTTTGGTGCGATTGATTTTTCAAGCCGGGCGGGTGGTTGCACACCATATTGTTTCTTGAGTTTCTGAACGGCTTGGCGGTCGTCAGACTCCCATAACACCAGTTTGGTGCGCGTGGGCTTCGAGCATTCCGCAGCTAACTCCTCGTAACAACCAATGGTTAAAACCCGATTCTTTGGCGTCGGCACGGTGACGCTTCCGCCAGCAGCACCAGCCCCTTTGAATGATCCAATAACCCATCCGTGAGGAGTTAGATGGTACTTCTGACATTCTTTGATGGCTGACATCGCAACCTCTCCTACGAGGTATAGACAAACTTACCCAACTACCGCCCGTCAGTCAAATCAGGTCGTGCCCTGATTTTTGGGTCAGGGTAATCCTGACTCGTTCCGCCCAAACCAACATGGGGTGAACACCCCATTGAGCACAGATACCGTGCGGCATAAACTCCAGACATGGTGGCAGGAGCTGGTGCTTATAAATGGGGTTCTTCACCCCCACCTCCTTGGCAGCGGCTCCTGTCACCGCTTAACCTTTTCTGATCTGACTTTCCAAAGGCTTTCCGAATTACGCCGCCTCCAACCGGGACAATGGGCTTAACACCCCATAGCGGTCTGCCGCTTTTCGCTGTAGTTTTTCTTATGACCCAGCAGGCATATCAATCACAAGTTCTGAGCATCGCGCAGGCTGACTACGAAATTCTTGAATGCGGCATCCAGAACTTACGAAGATTATTCATGGGCATTGATCCACCCGCGGTTGCCGCGCTTGCCAGTATTCCGAAATTCATCGACAAACAAGTCCGGCACTTTGCCTATGCAGAGAAACAGGTGTTTCCGTTGCTTGTAGTTGACAATCCCGGTGAGAATCTGGCTCAAGTCGTTGCCGAACTGCGCCAAGAACAGGCAACGCTACTGGAGGAGTTACGCTGGCTGAAAAACCTGCTCCAGCGTTATTGCCAAACGCGATTTACCGATGAACTGCGAACTGCGACGCTGGACTTTTTCGCCACCTTGGAAAAACATTCCGCCAAAGAAGCGCAGTTGTTTGCGTTATTCAACTGAGCGAGCGACCGTAAGCATTGCGGGTGGTCTACTCGTGTTTTTCGCCACGCCCCACTCATCGGTTCGGAAGGGGAGCGCCGGCAAGCTTTCTTGTTGATCAAGAGATAATGGGGTTAATTCCCTGCGGGTTCAAAAAAGCGCACGTATTCAAATTCCGCCGTTGCGGGAAGTTTGCTGTCATCCACTCCTTTGTTGCCACCCGTGCGCATGGCGATGGAAGTTAGCCAGATATTCTGATCGTTGTGCTCAATGACGGAGACATTCACCGTTTGCACCAGATTACCGTCGAAGAAGTATTTGATGGTCAGGGGCGTGAACTCGCAACCGAAGGTGTGAAAATCGTCCGAGAGCTTTTCATGGTTCGGAGTCCAGACTTTTTTACCGTCGAAAGATTTGTAAGGTGTTTTCCAGCGATGCACCGCGACATCGTAACTGTCGGGTCCATTGGAATCGTTTTCAATCACATCCAGTTCCTGAAATGCCTGCTTGATGGCGGTGGTTCCCGAGCCATCGTGCTTTTGCATCCAGAATGACGTGTGCCAGCCTGAACCGGGCGGCGTTTTCAGACGGGCTTCGTAGTAGCCATATTTGAAAGTGCGCTTGCTGATAACTCCCGCACCGGTGCAATGCATTTTACCCGCCTCTTCCTTTTTCAAATGCAAAATGAGTTTGCCATCGGCGACGGAAACATTCTCCGGCTTCTGGGTGCTGTGCATTTTGTTGTCCGTGCGGTAGTCCCATTTGTCGAGATCGAGTTTGGCGCCGTCGAATTCATCCGACCACGCGAGCTTGTAATCGGACATGTCGAAATCCTTCACCTGCGGCTTGATCGCCGCATCAGCGCTCCACGCCACCGCCGCCACCAGTCCCATCGCTATCGCCAATGTTTGTTCTTTGCTTATGTTGCTTCTCCTCAGTTGAAATTGGCCTTCGTCAAAGCGCGTAGCAACGAATCTCGAAAAGTGCCAGAACGTCCAACAAATGAGCATCGGCCGTTCGTCACGGTATGTAATCCAGCTACTTCTGGGATAAACTGCTCCGGTATTTCTCAAACAACGCCTTGCTCACTTCGTAGGTATCGCCTTGCGCCTTGGCCGGGAAACTGCCGCCGGCAGTGCGCGCGAAGCTCCATTCAAAGTCCAGCTGCTTGGGACGGTGCACGCTGCTGACATCGACCGGTGGCTTGCCGGTATCGGTGGCGGCGTCGAGGGAAGCGCCCATCGCGTCGAGATACATCTTCCAGCGAACGAGATAAAACTCCTTGAGCAAGCCGTTCCAGTCGCGGTTGGCGTAGTTGCTGAGCGCGTTGCTCCGGCCGAACCACGTGGTGACGATGGTGCGGGCGTTCTTCTCGTAGTAATCCGCCTCGGCGGCATCCTTGCCCCACGCGCGGGCTTGGTTGACCCAGTAGCCGAAGAGATATTCGGGGCGCGTGCCGAGGAACGTGTTGAGGTCGTTGCCAATTTCCAGAAAACGCGGCGCGAGCCGTTTGAATTCTCCGGCATCGCCCTTCTTCCACGCGGCGAACAGTTGCCCGCGCACGTCATTGGCGTGCTGGGCGAGCGCGGTGCGCGTGATGTCGGCCAAGTCCAGCCGGTAACCTTCGCGCCGGCGCGTTTCAGGCACGGCGTCGAGCATGCGCTGCCAGGCGCGCGCGAGCTTGCCGGAGTCGTAACCCTGAATCCCGCCGCCAGCCAGCTGCGGTCGCATCGTGAAACAATCACTGACGCTAGTGAATGTGCGATCGCCCAAAACTTCCTTCCAGAAAATGCGGAAGCCTTCCTCCGCCGCCGGATCGGCGATCCCGGCATGGGCTTGCGCTTCGGTCGCGCACCACGTGTCCACATCGCAGTTCGTGCCGGCCCACGCGCGGGCGAAAAGGAATTCGTGGATCGCTTGGTTGTTCAACCCTTCGAGCGTTGAGCCGATGCCGGTCAGATTATCGAGTGACTTGTCCGCGATGACCGCGGTGAGTTGCCGGTTGATTTTGTTGACTGGGCCGGCCAGGGGCGTGTTGCCGCCGAAGTTGCCGAGGTAATTCCAGATGAACGGCGCGCCGAAGAATTTATGTTTGCGCCACATTTCGTTTTTCTCGCAGAAATAATCGAGCAAAACCATCCGGCCCTTGGGCACTCCGTTGATCAGACCTTCGAGGCTGCGATTCGGCCAGTCGATGAATGCGAATGCCCACGACATCTGCACCCAAACCGCCTGTGGATCAGCCTCGATCAGCGCGTCGTAGATCCCCTTCGACACGCTGCCGAGATACGCCGGCTCCATGCTCGGCGGCGCCATCTCGTTGAACGGATCGATACTGTAGCGGTGGTCGCTGCCGAGTTCCTGTTCCTGCGCGCGCAAAAACTTCACTTGAATCTCGCGGAACAACGGGTCTTGCGGCTCGATGAACGTCGTCGAGAGGCCGCACCAACGCAGTTGATTCAGCTTCGCCTCCGGCCGCACGCGCTTGAGAGACGGCGGCACGTGGCCCGCGAAGGCCGGTAACACCGGCTTCATCCCCAGCTCGCGTTCGCGCGCGACGATCTGTTTCGTCAACGCCAGTTGGCCGTCAATGTACGACTGCGGCAGTGGGCCGTCCCACTTATCGAGGTTGCCCATGCGATGCCACGGCAAGTGCGCCGGGCCGGTAAAATAACCGCCCCGGATTTCGTCATCGGTCAGCCCGTACGACAGCCAGACCTTTTGCCAGATCGCCTCGCTGGCGCCTTGCGCGAGCGGCATGTTAATTCCTTGCAGCGCCATCCAGTCAATGAACCGCTCCCAGTTCTGCCACGTCCACCACGGGAACGCGTAGCCGAACGTGCAGTAGTTGATGAAAAACCGATTCGGCAACTTCGTCGTCTGGCGCACGCTCTGCGCCGGCAAGGGCAGCGTGCCCGGCAAGCCGACCGGCACTTCGGCATACAGCGACACCGACACCTTGGCGGTGTGCGTGAGATAGTAATTTAGCGCGACGCACTGCGACAACACGCCGTCGCCGCGCAACACGATCTTCCCGTCCTTGCCGGCAACCTCAAAGACATTCTCGCCCACCGGCGCCGGGATGGTCTCGAAGACGAAATCCTTGCCGTGTCCCGGCAACAATCGTTCGACGAGTCTGGTCACCGCCAGCGGCTCGGCCGGTTCGGCGCGGGACGGGCGATCCGCTAGCGCAACCACGATTGCGCAGAGAGCCAATCGCCAAAGCCGGCTGGTGCCGCAACGGATCAACGCGGGTAGTTGATGTGTTGTCAATGGTGTTGAAACTCTTTATTCATCGGTTCGGAAGGGGATTGCCGGCAAGCCTTCCTTGTTGAACAAGGTGATGATGGGGTTATACGCCCACCCGTAGCGCACGTACCGTGGCACTGTAACTTCCGGGGCGGAAACCACAACGGTATCTCCCTCAATCACGGCATCCGCCCAGACGAACTGCTTATCCTCGCCGGCCACGGCAAAGCCGTTCGGTTTGGTGTTGCCGGGCTTGAACACGAGGCCGCTGCCGAGGTTTTTGAAGTAGAGCCGGGTTTTGAATTCTTTCACGAAGGGGGTATTCGTGCTCACGGTGGCCGGGTCGGGGTCGACATTCTTCCGTTCCAGCATCATCTCGGTGAACTCGGGGCCGGAATACACCAGGTCTTTCTCGCCGTAGACCAGGTGCCGGGCTAACAACGCAAGGCGCCGTCCGGCTTCCTGTTTGTTTTTGTAATGGGGCCCCGCGGGTTCATCCCCGATATCAGCCGTGACGACCAGACCCGCATTCGTGACGCTGCGCGCGACGCGCCATTGCGACTCGCGAATCTCCGCCCAGCCGGGCTCGGTGGGACGCTGTTGCTTTCCGTTATCCGTGGACTGTTGAGGAATGAGCACGGGGAAATCACCGACCTGGAACCGTTCGCGCCAATCCGCGATCAGCGCGGGCAGGAGGCGGCGATATTGCAGCCAGAACGGCCAGTTCGCGCTGCCTTGGGACCACACGAGGCCTTTGATGGCAAAGGGTGTCAGCGGCGCGATCATCCCGTTGTAGAGGCCGGTAATGGTTTTGTAGTAGCCCAACTGCGGCCGGGGGAAGGGCAGTGTGATGTCTTGCATGGCGGTTCCCGCTTTGACCTGCCACATGCCGGCGAGCGGGATGCTTGTCTTGTCGGTCGCGGAACGCACGGTCATGTTGCGCCCCTCGCCGCAGAAGCCGGCGGACGCATTCGTGCTGACTACGGCCACGACCAGTAGGTTCTTGCCGGGCTTCACCAATTCGCCGTCAATCTGGTACGCGCGGGGGTGGCTGCTCATTTGCGTGACGCCCACCAGCCGGCCGTTAAACCAAGTGATGTCGTTGCCGGCAATCTGTGACAGGGCGAGGGTCACCGGCTTCCCAGCCGTGGCGGCGGGAATCTCGACGGAGGTGCGGAACCAGACCAGCCCGTTGAAGTTGGTCAGCCCGGCTTCTTTCCACGGCTTCGGCACCGGCATGTCCTTCCAATCGCTGGTGTCCGCAGTGGGAGCGGAGGTGTAATGCTGCTTCGCGCTGGCCGGGTCGACGGTCGCGGCCCATTTCTCCACGTCTTGGAAATAATCCCGGGGTGGATTGCCGACCTCCTTGGCCAGTCGGTCAAGCTGCGCGTGGAAATCGTGGGGCATATACTTGTGGATTCCGTCCGCGCTGATCCACACTTCGGCGGCGGTGGCACCCTTGGAACTGTGAATGATGCCGATTGGGATCTGCTCGGCCTTGTAGAGCTCGCGGGCGAAGTAATACCCCATCGCGGTAAAGTTACCGGCGTGCGCCGGCGTGCAGGTTTCCCAGGCCGACGGCAAGGGCACTTGCAGCGGCACACACGAAGGATAAAAGCCAACAGTGAACGAACGGATTTCCGGATGATTCGCCTGCTTGATTTCCTCCTCCGCATTTAGGGACAACCGGACCGGCCAATTCATATTCGACTGCCCGGAGCAGAGCCAGACATCGCCGACCAGCACATTCGTCAGCACAACCTTCTGCGTGGCCCCTTGGATGGTGAGCGACAGCGGTCCACCTGCCGGTAAGGGGCCGATCTTCGTCATCCATTTGCCGTCCGTGCCGGCCACGACCGTCGCGGTCGCGCCGGTCCCCTTGGGATTCTGAACGGTGACCGTGATCTTATCCCCCGGCAGGCTCCAGCCCCAGATCGGAGCGGCGATGTCGCGTTGCAGCACCATGTCGCTGGTAAACAGCGTGTGAACAAAGGGCAGCTTGGGCGGTTGTGTCGGCCACCAGTCCTGCGGCTGCGTCGGAGTCTCCGGTGGCATGGGCGGTTCCTGCCCAAAGCCAGGCAACAACGGCATCAGTAATCCGAGTAGAAATATCACGCTGATTCGAATGAACATAGAATGATTCCTTTAGGTTTTTCCGATCGACAATGGCAATGCATAATCAATATGCGTTGCGGTGTCACCTTCTTACTGACATTTCCCATGCGAAGCGAATTCATAGAATGACAACCCAGCTTTAAGATGTAATATGCGGCTTCCCTGCCGCATAATCTTCTGGAGTCAGTGAATCAGGTTCGAACAAAAGGACGGCAGCCAATGTTGAGTTTAAAGGACGGTGTAGTGTCGGCGTTTGTGGTGATTACGGTGGCGGGTTGGATGCTGCTCTCCGTGGCGCCCAATGCTAACGCGAACGTCACGTTGCCGGACGTGTTTGGCAGCCACATGGTCTTGCAGTGTGGAATGCCCGTGCCCATCTGGGGCAAAGCCAAAAAGGGAGAAAAGATCACCGTTCAGTTCCGCGATCAAACCAAGTCCACCGTGGCCGATGCGGCCGGTAATTGGTCGGTCAAGTTGGATTCATTGGAGGCGGGTGGGCCCGATACCTTGACCATCACCGGCGCTGACACCGTGACGTTTGAGGATGTGCTCGTGGGCGAGGTGTGGCTGGGGTCGGGGCAGTCCAACATGAACCACTTCTCGTCGCTGGTTTTCAACGATGCCGACGTTCTCAAACAGCCGCGGGATGCGCAGCTTGAACGCGACGTGGAGAAGTCCTGGCCTCAGGTGCGACTGTTCAAGCGCCCCGCCACCGCGCCTTGCTGGCAACCAGCCACTCCCGAAATCAACCTGAGGTTCTCCGCACTCCTTCTTGAGTTTGGGATCCAATTACAGGCGGAATTGAAAGTGCCGGTCGGGCTGATTGTGGGCGCCGAGGGCGCCACGCATTCTTGCACGTGGATTCCGCGGGACGCCTTCGACAAAGACGAAGCCCAACGGCGGAAAGCGCAGGAGGAACTGGACAAATGGAAGCAGACCCCGGCGGCAGCAATCAAAGGCGCTGTGCCGCCAGTCAGGGTGCCGGTTCCTCCGTCGCAACTGGGCGTCATCGGCCAAGACTACCGGAAGTTTATCCGGCCCAATGCGCCCTTTGCCATTCGCGGAGTACTCTGGGACCAAGGCGAGTCCGAAACCGGCATTGAGGGTGTGGACCAGTACACGATGATGGGCGCGCTCATCGCGGGTTGGCGCAACGATTGGGGGCAGGGCGACTTCCCGTGGATTTACATTCAAAAGCCCAGCGGAGGGGGTTGCGCCTTGAACCCGCAGGATTTGCTCACTGCCCGGGCCGCACCCTTCGCGCCGCTGCCGACCACCATTCCGATGGGTTATTACGGCGGTCGCCATCGCTTGATGTATGACCGCATTCGGGAACACCCGAATACCGCCATGGCTTGCACGAGCGATTTGGGGATCGGGCTTCATCCGCTGGATAAGAGCGCGTATGCCACCCGCGCGGTCCGGGCCGCCTTGGCGTTGGCGTACAAAGCGCCGACCGACGAGATCTACGGCCCCAGTTTCAAGTCCATAGAGTTGGAGGATGGCCGGGTCCGCATCCATTACAGTCATGTCGACCGGGGGCTCGCGGTGCCGGCTGGCAAACCCTTGCAAGGTTTCATCATTGGCGGAGAAGACAAGGTGTGGCACTGGGCTGACGCCAAGATCGATGGCGATACCGTTTTGGTCTCCAGCCCGAAAGTCCCGAAGCCGGTGGCCGTCCGTTACGCCTGGGCCGAGCGAATGCCCTGGGCCACCCTGTTCAGCCAAAACGGATTACCGGCACTTCCGTTTCGGACCGATGACTGGCCGGAATAATGCACTTCATCGATTTGGCTCCATCCGAAACAGCTTCCTTCGGTCAGACTCAGAACAGGTTATCAGCGCATGGTGGCGACAAACATCTGGCTTGTAAGATGCGGCTTTTTTTTCGCATAATCATTGTTGAAGTCTGTTAACCGCGTTTGAACGAAAGGAATGCCTCTGATGTTGAACTTGAAAACTGGTGTGCTGTCGGCGTTGTGTTTGATGGCGGTGGCGACTTGGGCGCAAGCGCCAGCCGATGACTTGAAACCGGGCAAAGACCGGGTGAACACAGGAGGAACCAATTCAATGCAAGGGATTCACCGGATTGTATTTTGTGGGAACAGCCTGACCGATGGCAGCGCGTGGTGCGACTGGGTGATCGAAACGTTGCAGGCCAACGGGTACCCGAATTTGATCATGTATAACGCCGGCGTGGCCGGTAATAACGTCATCCAGCTTAAAGCCCGGTATGCCAAGGATGTGCTGGCGGTGAAACCGGACTTGGTCGTGGTCAATGTTGGCACGCGCGACGGTAGATCGCCGGAAGATTACCGGCAGGACTTGGGGGAGATTGTCGCGGCCACCCGCAAGACCGGGGCGAAAATGATTCTCATGACGCCATCGCCGATTCGCGATAAAACCGTCCAGCGCTACCGGTCGCCGGTCTACGCGCCGGTCGTTCGCGAGCTCGCCAAAGAATATGATTTTTGGGTGCTCGACAGTGAGGCGATGTTCGACGAGGGGCTCGCCGCCGGTAAGGAAATGTGGGGGCCGGACGGCGTTCACCACACGATTCATACATGGCGGGCGATGGCCAAGGAGGTGCTGGCGCTGCTCGGCTGTCATGCTCCGCTCGTCGAAAAGACTTCGCTGTATTACAACGCGGTGACGGACTGGTTGATCTCTCCGCCGGTGCCGTGGAAGTCCGCCGCGCCGGTCGTGCTCGCGAACATGCCGGAAGATTACGACCCGGTCGCGGCCGGCAAGGGGGCGTATCCCCCGTTGCCAACAAGTTTTGATGGTTGGCAGAAGTATGACCGGGCCGCCGAGATCGCCAAGACAAGCTGGTGGCAGAAGTCCTGGCTCGAGCGCGGTGGCGTGATGCCGCTGGGGCAGGAACTCTCGAAAGACAAGCCCGGCACGCCATCCCACGGCGCCGGGGCGTTTGGCTTGGCCATTGTCAACTCGGATGTGGAAAAGCAAACCACGATGCATGTAGGTGGTTCGCTGCCGTACGCGGTTTGGTTGAATGGCAAGCTGGTTTGGAATGGGAATTTTTTGCACGGGTATCATCCATCGGCGGATCGCATCACAGTCACGCTCCGCAAAGGGGAGAACCAGATTCTCGTGTTCAGTAACTGGCTATTTTACATCTCACTCGGTGAAATCTAAAGGAATGCTCCTATGTTGAATCTGAAAACTGGTGTTGTGTCAGTGTTGTGTTTGCTGGCGGTGGCGGTTTGGGCGGACGAACCGGCGGGGAGGGCGCCGGCCAACGGGGCGGAAGGGGCCATTGTTCAAGCGCCACAGAATGTGCCGGAGACTGCCACGGTCCTCACCAACGGGGTGGCGGCGGGGACGGGACCGGTTTACCAGATGGACCAGTTCGGGCCGGTGGGCTCGGTAACCGAGGCGAACGCGGCGTTCCAGAAAGCCTCGGACGATATTCTCGCGGCAGGCGGCGGGATCTTGATTATCCCGTCCAAGACCGCGCCGCTGTGGCATGCGGCCAACAATTCCCAGCACTCCTACCGTATTCCAGCAGCCCCGGCCCCGGCCAAGACGTGGGGGACGGGACTCGGGATGACGGTGATCGATGCGCGCAAGGGGACGATGCAAATCGTGCCGCCGCAGATGAGCGGGGTGGAGTTCAGTCGCACGTTGAACATGGCGACCAACGAGAGTCTGCCGTTCTGGGGGACCTACCCGATTGTATCGATGAAGAACACCATCCTGCGCGGTTCGACGAGCTACCGGGAGGTCTCGGCCAATGACGTGCCGCCGGGCAAAGACCAGAAGTTTTACGTGAGCACAATTCGCGGCGTTTTCCCGGGGATGTTCATGAGCGCGGGGGACCGGTTGTTTGTGAAGTCGCTGGGGTACGACAAGGAAAAGCAATCGTGGTATTTCACGGCCGATACCGACAACGGGGTCAAACACGGGGAACTGATTGGCAACAAGAACCACGTGAACGTGCTGAAGATGGAGACGTTCTCGCACACGGAGAACCAGACGTTCGACGTGATGATGTGGCGACACAATTATTCGCAGGGTGACAATTACCTGGTCGATGCGCGGTTTAAGTACATGAGCGACGTGCATTCGACCGGCGGAGATGAGAACGGGGTGATCTATGGGGCGTTTGTCGAGAGTGAGACCGGCGGTTTCCAGGGCAAGGTAGACAAATGGGATCCAGCGACCGGGGAATTGAAGTTTAAGGGCGGCAAGGATGACGGCAAAACGCTCGGGAGCGGCCGGCCGATCATCAACCTGAATCCCGCCAAATGGATCACCAACGGCGTGGTGCGGATTGTGCGGCCGGGTTCGTGGACGGAGACGTCGGGCGAAGTGGTGACGAATCCAGTGTTTGAGGGCAAGACGTATCCCACGACCATTGAGAAATTTAATAAGGCGTGGTGGAAGGCGCTGACCATCGGCGGCTTGATCCATTTCTCGGCGGACGCGCCGATCACCCAGGATGCGGTGGGACGCTATTTTACAGTGAATGACCCGCGTGAAATGGTCTACGGACAGACCTACCGGTGGTACTTGATTGACAGTGTCACCATCAATGCCGATGGGACGAAGGACATCCGGATCATTCGCCATTGGTGGGGCGCCAAGCATGCCGGCGCGCCCACGCTTTACTCGGAGGCCAACTATTCGGAGGACGGGCACGATGTGCCGATGAAGTACATCATCGCGCCCGGCGCAAATGCGTACGACGTGGCCGATGGCGTGCAGAATTCGAAACACCTAATCAAGTTGGTGCCCACGTCATTCACGGGAACCGCGGCGGATTTTGCGGCCAACGATCCAATTGAACAGGCGATTGGCCCCGATCCGTTTAAGCCGATTCCGTTCCGCAGCTGGCTGTGGGATGCGGTCCCGGGCATCTTCCCGGCACCGGTGTTCGACGTGGCGAACAATGGCGTCCAGCGGGATGCGGTGTTGAAAGTGCACGGCGGCGGAACCGCCCTCGAATGGGCCAACCGGCGCCCCGAACACAAACCAACGTGGGACAAGTATCTGACGTTTGAGGCCACCTGCAACAACGGCATCCGGTTCGGGGCCGAGACGGCGAACTCGGCGATCCTGTTTGCGCAGCCCAACAACCAGCTCCAGCCGATCAAGTGGTATTACCGGCCCGAAAGCAATCAGCCGCCGCGCGAAGCGTCGCTCACCGTGGCGACCAGTACGGGGGAAATGAACTTCAGTGGCGGCGCGCATTTCGCGGGCTCGGTCGGCGCACAGGGATTGTCCGGCGGCGAGAAAGCGGCGCACAACCTGCGCGGGCTGAATGTGGCCGTCCCGGCCGGCAGCAAGGAACTTTCGATCAAATTCCCGCAGCCCGAAGCCGACAATGCGTACATGGCGGTTCTGCAGCTCTCATGGCTGACGAACCACGCGATCGTCAATCGCACTCCCGAAGGCTTCACTGTCCAATTCGCAACGGCACCGACGAAGGATGGGGAACTGTCATGGTTGCTGGTGCGGTAGTCGCGGATAACCGACCGGCTACATCCCGTGGGTCGCGACGACCACCTTGCCCGATGGGGCAAGCGTGATGGTGTCGCGGTTCTTGGATGTCAAAACCACCAAGCGAATCGCGCCGTCAGCTTCCTCCATTGCTAGATTGGAAACGGGGGAGGTGGTTTTCATGATTGGCTGGATGACCGCAGCAAACCGGACTGCCTTGCCGTGCCGGGTCACCATTGCCATTGGTACGCGGTCGGCCACGCTCGCACCGACGCCGTCACCGATTCGAACCTCGGTGCCTGCCGCGCCAGCCAGCGCGAGCAAGGTTGTTAATTCAGTCATGTCGAATTGCACCTTGATGCTCGCGTCAGTCTTGCCCACGCGCAGATTCTTCATGTACTCCAGCCCCGTGATTGGATTCGGTGCCGTATCGTTTTGCTTTGCGTCTTCGCAACGGACGCCGGTGCCGCGATTGTGATAGAGCCAGTCGAACCGGTGTTCTTGCTCGGCGGAGAGGTCATCGAGAACCACCAGGTAGGAATCGGTGAGGCAGAGCATGCGCCGGTGTTTCACGCCGGGATACGCTGCGTCACAGGAAACAGTCACGACGGCGTAGTGGTCGGTGGCGTCGAAGAACTCAAGTTTCCCTTCGGCGGGTTGTTGTGATTGGCCATCAACAAGGACGGCGTTGTGCGAGGTCGTCGCCTTGTACCAGTTGCGGTGGATGGGGAGGCGGTACGCCTGGCTGGTCGCGCGCCCGGGATCGACGCCCAATTCGCGGCCGAACCCGAACAGGACAAACGAGAGCTTGTCGAAGTGTCCGTGGAATCCGCCATAGGGGCCAAAGGTGAGCGCGGCTGACAGACCCGCCTCGCCGCTTGTTCGGAGGATGGCATGGCCGGCGGAGCGCAAGACTTCGCTGCCGCGCGCTGCCGGCGGCACGCGCACGTCTGGCTTTCGGCCGAACATCACCGACTCCCAGATTGGCTTGTCCGCGAGCATCGGCCGGAGCGCGGCATCGCTGTACGCCCGGTAAGCGCACTCGTTGAGGCTCCACTGGCCGAACGCATGCGTGCTAACGTCGTCGCCGAACCGGGGTAGGGAGCCATCGGCCATCGCGTAGGCGGCTGGTAGGGTGAACATCTTCTTGAGGTGTGGGTGCGACCAGATGTCGAGTCCGAGCCGCCGGGCCCCCTCGGCCGTCGTGACCAACGCCGAGAGCGTGTAGAAGTGGTACCCCCAACTGTTCTCAAACCACATGCCGTCCGCGGTGACTGAAGTCTGCATCTGAAAGGCGAAGCCATTGGTGGGATTCTCGATTGCCCGGCGGATCCAGGTCGCGTCGTCCAGCCCGGCACCGCCCCAGATGAACGCGGCGTTGTGCCAAGTCTGCCAGTTGCTCTTGCCGGCGCTATTGCCGGCAATGGTCTGAAGCATTGGCAGGAGCAAGCCGGTGCGGACGGTCTGCCGGTCTTGTGGCGTGAACGCGTCCGAATCACGCACGAGATCCCACGCCGGTCCGATCTCGGTCGCCAGGAACTGTGCTTCGTTCAACGTTTGCTCAAAGATGTGCCCGCCGCTCTTGTCTTGCGTGAGGTTGTTGGAGTGGAACGGATATTTCTCGTAACGGTCGGCATACCCGAGCAGAACCTTCGCGGCGAAGTCGGCGAACTCCTTGCGGCCGGTGATGGCATACGCCCACGCGGCGGCGCTGAGATTGCGGAGGTTTGCGTAATGCTGGCGCTCGAAGATCACATCGTCGTACGGCGCGCCGGTGTAAATCTTCCCGCAGGCGGGGCACTTGTGATGCGTGTCGTCCATCGTCACGAGCGCAGTCTGGCAGTGCTCGCATTGATACCATTGGTTGTGCTGACCGCCACGCGGCGGAAAGGTGAGCGGCTGGGCGAGGGCTTGTTCCGCTTTGGTGACGATTGCGGCCACGACGTCATGCTCCGGTCCTTTACTTTCGTACGCTGCTTTGAGCCGCGCCAATTCCTCGACGGTGCAGGCGATTTGCGGATGCGTGCTGGGAAGCTGAATCTTTGGCATGGTCCAATTCCAATCTTGAGCGGAAGCCGGATTCATTGCGGCCAGTGTGATGAGACTGGCGAGGAAAAGAATTTGCCGGCAAGTAGTATGGTGAGCAGATCTCGTGTTCATGAATAATCCGGTATGAAAGGCATATTTCACTGCGGCAGGTTCGTCAACCTGATTTACCAGCTGGGCGACAAAGCGGATGGGACTTGTGTCGTCGTCAGCATGACGTGATCGTGCTCCGGTAAGGGATGGGAGACTGAAGACAGGCTTGCCGAGCGCGTCACGGCTTCGATCTGTCAGTTCGGCTTGCTGATCCGACGCAGAGGCAACCATGTCCGTCGCACAAGCAATCGTTTCTAGCGCTGACAAGCTCAAATTAAAGTCTGATAAACTTAAATGAGAGTCTGACAAGCTCAAATCAGAGTCTGACAAGGTTAAGTCAGAGCTTGAGAAGGTTAAGTCAGAGCTTGAGAAGGTTAAGTCAGACCTTGAGAAGGTTAAGTCAGGGCTTGAGAAGGTTAAGTCAGAGCTTGAGAAGGTTAAGTCAGAGCCTGAGAAGGTTAAGTCAGAGCCTGATTTTACCTTATTTGAGCGATATTTGACCCAATTTGGCTCAAAAACCGCCTTTTTGGGGCTGTTTGCCGCTTTAACCGGTAACCATTAACCTAGGAACCTGACATTATGACAAATCTGACCCCCGGCACGAATTACAACATCCAAGTCCGCGCCATCGGCGGCAGCACCGGCCAAAGCGACTGGAGCGCCCTCACCAGCCACATGAGTTTGTAGCAATGTTATTGGTATGTACGCCGGTCCGCGTCATAAACCATTAGGTGATCGCGGCGACCCGGTTGGCTAGCATCAATCAAGTCACTTGGAGAGTGGGATACCCAAACTGCGTTTCAACTCATTTGACAGTTCGCCACAATAAACCCATCGCTCTACACTCCGAGAAGCCCCTAAAACGGTGGTGTATCGAAAAACCCCATCCCGGTAAGCTCGGCACTGAACATAGTTACCCTCTGCCAGCTTGTCATGTTTGGGGTGACCAATGAGTACTCGCTCAGGCAGTGGGTCGCCGGTAAATGATGATGCCCAGCCGTCGCCTTTTTTTAACTCGCCAGCAACGATCCGCACCAGAAGACCCTCCGTGAACACTTGCACGATCTCGGCACTAAAAGATGGACTGCCAGCGCATATTTCTGCGTTGAGTTTTGCGATATCTTCTGCCGCTTGCGCCGTTCGTTTGGCCTGCCTCACCGCTGCTTCTTGAACCGCCAGTTTTTGCCTCTGCACTTGCTCGGCTTGACGGTATTGCGCTGCACGTTGTGGGTCGTATCCAAACCGTTGCTGCAATTCCGCCGGTAACTTCGCAAGTGGGATGGTCGCGAGGCCGGTGCTGTGATGAATGCTCACCGATGCCGGCGATACCGTGCCGAATGTGACGTTGGAATATGTGATGCCATCCACCGTGAGCGTCAGGTTGGTTTCGTCAGCAAATGTCGAATGAGCGGCGAGGCAGCACAACAATAAAAAACACGATAATTTCACGAGATCCTCCAGTTCTAATCCGACATTTCCCATATGACCTTTTGCCAGCGACCATCGCTGGCTGTTGGAGTTCATTTGTTGTTATTTTATCCTCTCGGAGGTTGTTCACAAGTTTAATTCTTCCCTCCTACGAGCCGATTTGTTGACTCGGATTACGTTTTTCTGCCCGCAAACAGACTCCGCAGTGAATTTTGACCAATCATCGGCACAATCCATACTCGTTGCGAGTCTACTTGGGACGCCGATACCGTAGAGACCGAGGCCCTTCGACATCCCTTCTATCTGACTCAGGGCTGACGGCTCACCATGGTGACAGACGGTAGGAGTCGGTCAGGCTTGCACCGGCATCTTCTAGTAAAATTTAAACGGATTCGGTAGGGTGGGGGCGTAATGAATCGTCGCGCGTTTACGCC
>Ga0118677_10001665_pt1 | contig 46471 bp, 25 predicted proteins | sample AliMusrvi5mmetaG_FD_86154 | JGI IMG/M metagenome (GOLD analysis project Ga0118677, IMG submission 86154) | reverse complement strand
ATTTAAATAATAATTTAATTATACGCGTCTTGTGCACATTTGTCAATAAAGTTGTGATATTTTACAAAAAAATAGCAATAACAACAAATAATTTCAACAGAACAACTGGAAACAGAATAAAACGGCTGCATTTTGATTATTGCGTCCAATCCTTTGACAGCTGCGTTCACAGCGGAGCTTGCTGCGAAGTCAGTTGTCCGGCGCAAATCTTCAAAAATTATCGGTTATCTTATACAATATATAATATGCAGCTCCGGACGCCGTGCCGTGCGCTTTATAAACAATGTTTTTTACCGGCGAAACTTTGCGAAAAATATTGAAAAAAACCGTAAAGATGATATAATAGAGGCAGATAGAGTTGAAAGCACGGCTATTGGCGTTTTTTACTATTCATTATCACCTAAAGTAAGCGTTGTTTTTTGGTGAAAACAGACAAAATATAACCTGCATTCCAAAATAGATTGACAAAATCGGTACGGTAGTTTATAGTTAAATTAACCATAAGACTGGAGTTTTAGGTGCATTTTCCCTTATTTGACGATAAGGGGTGTTTTAGCGTGTTTATGCTTGCATTTTATTACCCGGCAAATACAAAGTCTTATTATTATTAGAGGATACGCTTTCTCCGGCATCATCGTTTCAATGTTAACAAAATGCAAATCAAATTAATTCTGTATCGCAAAAAGGCATATGCATTTTATCAAATATGCGGAAGCCCGAAAGAGGATAAAGAAAACGGCAGGGGGGATTGCAGAAAAAAGTTAAGCCTGTGTAGGATTATGTGCGCCTGCAGCGGCAGTATCCATAGTAGTTAAGGCGCATACAATAGAGATGCTATTTTGTAGTATCAAATTCAGCCAATTAACCGAATTTTATTTGGAGGTGCGAAAATTGAGAAAATCTAAAAGAATCATTAGTTTCCTGATGGCCATGTTGATGCTGGCTTCTACATTCAGCATTATGGCCAATGCCGCGGCTTCGTACAAAGATGCGGGCATTCCGGCATCCGCTTACAACGATGTTGACCAGCCGACCTTTACCCTTGACCAATGCAGTTCAATGACGCTCGATTATGCAGACATAATTCTTGCGAAGCAAAACATGATTATTGACCTTTCCGTACTCGGCACACTCAACCTTACCTCTGTGGACAATGCCTTGAACGGTATCTACGGTCTTCTGAACAGCGCTACCTTTACACTTTTCGGCGGCCTTCTGGGCGACCTTGCCAACCTGAATAAAAGTGCAATATCAACAGCCAGAAGAGCAAGCACGCCGGCAGCAACGGCGGATACCAATGTTATCTACTCTTTGACTCAGTTCCTGAGTGATAACCAGGCTATCTTCGTCAAAGTGGTTGACGGTTCCCTTAATTTAGGTATCGCCAGTTCCTTTGTTGACCTGAGCAAAATTAATATCAATCAGATGGTAAAAGGCATGCTCTTCGGCATGGCTTACCCCACTGTGACCAAACCGACGACAATCACAACAACGGCCGACCAAATGGTTCAGGATATAATTACCGGCCTTATTGTCGGCACAACGGATAAACCGGGCCTTTTCCCGGCCATGGCAGGGCATATTGACATTGTCGGCAGCACTGCTGTCGCCTACGACTTCGGCGAGCAGTTCCTGAGGGATATCTATAATATCGTTCTGGTTCCGCTGCTGAACACCGATTTCAAAAAGCTTGTGCGTGAAGTCTGCGGTGTTGTTTATGACGACAGCGTCAATTTCCCGAACGGCGACGCTTCCCACCTCAACTCCTATGCGGACATTTTGAACATCGATTTTGTCGTGCCGACACATACCTTTGCGTCGGGCGCTACCCTTGTCTCCGACCTTAACAACATTTTTGCTGAATTGATAGGCGCTATCACAAAAGGCTATACCGGCTGGGTTTCGGGCGATAATACCAATGCTTTAAACAACCTTGCGAACGCCATCAAGTATGTTCTGTCGCTCACCGGCAACAAATTCTTCAAGGATTATGTTGCGGTTGCCACACCGGCGCAGATTAACGCGATGACCAACGAGCAGTTATTCTCCTACCTCATCCGTTCCGTTTTGAATTCGTATATTGACACCATGAATATCCCCTCCGATGCGGATTCGCTTGTTAAAGTCGCGTGGTATGCCATTAAAGAAGTTTTGGCGGAGAAAGTCCCGCAGAACAGCTATACAGTTTCTGCTTATCCGCAGACACTTGACGGCATTCTCAATATGCTGGGCGATTTAGCTGTTTATTTCATTAACCAAACGATGGATATGAACACGACAGCCGGCACACTGCCCGGCACAGGGCTTCTTGCCTATGGCCAGACCTTTGATGTTACCTTAACCGCTATTATGGCTTGGGTGAAAACCAATTACGGCGGTATGCTGAATGTAACCTTATCCGGTACGGACGGTTGGGCGGATCTGAATACACTTGTAACCGCGGTTATTCCGTCAAACTGGATAAGCGGTTTCACAACTGTCAAAGCGCTGTTTAAAACCCAGGTGCTGCAAAGTATTCTGGATCTCAATACAACGCCTCTGTTTGCTTTGTTTAACCATGTCGCGGGCAATGATTTAGCCACCAAAACAATTAAAAAGGTTTTGCTGGAGAGATTCGCGACAATCCTCAACCTCATCTTCCCGGCAGCGGTGCCGCTCACCTACACCACCTTTGACCAGTTGATCGACAACTCCAACCTTAAAACAATCATGGGCGGCGTTTTCACGCAGCTCAACACCAGAAGAGCTGCAATAATGCCGGTTATTCTGCCGCTGCTGGACAGTTCCATTGGCTACAGCACCCCGCAGGCGTATCAAAACCCGACTCTTATGCTGCCAAACTGCATCAGCGCAACGACAACCTTCCCCATCCGCAATGATTCCACCGGTGTCAACACCGGCGCGACCAATAAAACGGGTACTTTCAGCCAGGACCAGCTTTATAAAATTAAAATCGTGTCCATCGCTTCCAGCATACCCGCCATCACCCCCACAAACCTGGTCGGCACGGTTATCAACGGCGGTGACGCGGTTAACTGCACATTAAGCGGCACCTTTGCCGCGAATCAGACACTGATGGTTACCGTTACCTACGATGTTTATACCGAGCTTGGCGCTAAGCTTACCACCCAGCCGCTCACCGCGATGGCGTTCTCTTACATTTCCGCTGTTGTGGATGACGGTACACTTGGCGTAACCGTCGATACCAACTCAAACAACTACCACACAATGAAGTATTTCAATACTTATATGAGTTACGGTTCAGCGCCGGTCGAACCTGTTCTTCCGCCAAACCCGACGCCTGCGCAAACAGCCAAATACAACACGGACCACGCGCAGTGGGTAATCGACCTTGCTAACTATACGACAGATAAAAATGCCTCTATGGCAAGTCTTTCAACTGCGGCCGCTACACTTTCCAGAGCGTCTAATCCCACGCTCGGTACACAAGGCCAGGCGGCTACCGTTACCCGTGGCACCGCAACCGTTGACGCTAACCTGGTTGCAAACGGCATAACGGCAGCGGCTTTCACTACCATTTCAACTGACGGCAACGGCGGCACATGGATTATTCCGTATTATACCGTAAGCGCAACGCCGACAAGGCCGGCAGACGGGCTGTATTCGTCAAACTTCTCTTTCACCGCGGGTAAAACGTCGATTTTCTACGGTTCTGAAACCTTTACAATCCCGCACAAGGTTGTGCTTTATAATGACTTTGGCCTGCCGGGGCTGCTGAGCTCCGAAATCAATGCCAAACGCGACCCGACCAACTATTCGGGCGGAGCAGCAGGTGCGGAATGGCAGAATTACATCGCCGCTCTTGAGAGCGCGGTTGCCGTTCAATACAGGCCGAGACAAGCTTCCACCTTTATGAATGTTCAGGGCGCTGCTTATGAAGGCACGGCACAGGACCTTAAAGATGCGATAACGGCCCTTGACGCGACTCAAGTTTCCACAGGTGTAACCACTCTTAAAACAGCGATGGATACCATACAGCCGCCAAACGCTGCGGGCCTTTCCTATGACGACCCGGCTTACAATTACTTTGGCATGGCGGACTATGTGCCTTACACCTATCTCCGTTATACCGCGCAGTTAGCCATTGCAAGCAGTTTGTATCAATCCCAGCAGCCGCCGGTTGAACCGGTTCTTGGGGCTAACCCGACTCCGGATGAAGTTACTGCTTTTAACGCGGCTCACGCGCAATGGGTAATCGACCTTGCTACATTCAACGCGACCAGAGTTAACCTCAAGCCGGTTGATGTTGCCTATGCCCTTTGGAAGCTTAACCTTTATGCTGGCAGACTTATTCCGGTTCAGGCTGTGAAAACTCAGCTTTCCGCTGACCTTACCAGAATCCAGGGCCTCAACCTTGTTCAGGGCCAGTACTCAACCCTTACCTGGACGGCTTATCAAAAAGCCCTTGCCTTTGCGGTTAGTGTGAACGCTCAAAGCACGACAGCAACCGACAGCAGCGGCAATTATGTGCTCCGCCAGACCAAGGTTGACACCGCGCGGACAAACCTGATTACCGCTGCAAAACAGCTTATCACTGTAGCGGATTATACCCAGCTTCTAAATTACATTGGTTTATATGGAGCTTTAAAGGCATCCGACTACACGGCCGCAAGCTGGGCACCGTTCGCAGCCGCTCTTGTTGCCGCTATCGCAGTACCGCCTCAAATGAGCAATATTCCCGCAAATCAGGCAATTATTGATTCGGCTGCGGCTGCTCTCCATACGGCATACCTTAATCTTGTAAAAGCAATTGCCGATATTTCTTGGGTACTTGGTCCTCATGTCACACTCCATTCTGATTTGGTATTAGGCATTTACTTGACAGGTTTAGTAACCGGTACCGGCGCGCATGGCCTTTTAAGCGCCACATCCGGCGGGCATGTTACCTTCACTGATTTAAGCAATGGCGCCGGCACAGGCGCAACGGCTACACTCGCATTCGATACTACCAATGCTGTTAAACAAGTTGCCAGTATTGTCGTTTTCGGTGATTTAAACGGCGACGCAAATATTGACTCTATCGACGCAGGTGCGGCTGTTGACGCTGAAAACTACATGATAACCTTAACTGGCCTTCAGAAGATAGCCGGAGATGTCAATAACGACGGCAATACGGACAGCATCGACGCGGGCATGATGGTAGACAACGAAAACTACATGATTACCATCCCGCAGTATTGATTCATTCCGTAAATCCGGTTTAAACGGCAAACTTAATCTTACTATTTTAATTGCGGGGCGGCAGGCGCCTTGTCTCCCGCCCCGCAAAACCCTCAAAAACACAACGAAACTTCGACTCTGGGGAGGTATATCATAAAAATGAAGAATTCTCGAAGACTGTTTGCCGTGCTGCTTGCTATGCTCATGACCTTGAGCTGTTTATCCATTGGCGCTTATGCCGCGGGCACGCCAACCGGCAATGAGTCCATGCAAGTCGTTGTTAAAACAAATGTAGGCACGGCCTACCCCGGAGATTATATTACGGTAACCTTGAACATTACAAACAACTACTATGCTACAAATATGCGTTTCCCGATACTGTTCTCAAAAAATATTTTTGAAATTGTGGACACCAATCTAAACCTTCAAAAACTCGGGCAGTTAAGCAGCGTTACGGGCAGCATAGGCTCAAACACAACCGGCGATTCGGCATTTTACCCCGCGGGTTACAGTTCCGCGACCTACGGCGTTATTCTTATTCAATGGGGAGGCACAGCCAATGCGGGCTTGTTCGGCTGCTACAAACAACCTTCCGGGCAGGATTGCATCAGCTTCCAGCTGAGGGTTAAAGCCGGCGCGTCCGGAACGGGCACAATTTTAATTCCGCCCGAATCAAACCTTTTTTACCGCCAGGCAATGAATAACCCTGCGGACGGAAACACAATGTATACAATGACCGCGGCCCAGTGCCCGATGACCTTCACACCGGCATCCTTCACCGCAATTGCGCAGGCGCCGGATATCGCCGCAGTGGCAGGCTCAACGACTGTTATCGACCGGACGAACAATTTTATTTACGGCTTGAGTGAAGGGTTAACCTCGCTTGACGCGTATATAACAACTGTCGGCGGCGCAACTCTGCAGCTGGTTAAATCCAGCGGTTTGGTCTGCGGCACAGGCACGTTGGTGAAAGTGATGAACGGTGCTGTTACCGTCAAAACCTTTACTGTCGTGATTTTCGGCGATGTAAACGGTGACGGCAATATCGACAGCATCGACGCGGGTGTTGCGGTTGATGTCGAGAACTATGTGGTTACCTGGGACAAAGTTGCAAATGCCGCTTTATATAAAGCAGGCGATTTGAATAATGACGGCAATATAGACAGTATTGACGCAGGCATAATGGTTGATGTTGAAAACTATATTAAAACCGTCAACCAAGTCACGGGCCTGGCAAGCTGATTCAGCCGGGATTCCGATTAATGTTCAAAACCTCCGCAAGGCGGGGAAACGCTTCAGCGCTTTATCCACAAAATATGCAATAAGTGCAAGTGGAGAATATAAAACCATATTTTAAGGAGGAAATTTTTGATGAAAAAAGTTAGGAAACTTCTCGGCATTGCATTGGTGTTGGCCATCGTGCTCAACGCTCTTGCAATCGGCGCGTCGGCCGTCCTCGGCGACGGAAACCAGCTTTCGGCAAATTTAACCCTGCAAGTCGGTAAGCTGAGCGGCACAACTTTTACCCCGCTCACTGCAAGCGATACCCTGAAGGCCAATGATGTCATTACGGTGCGTATCTGCCCGCAGACTGACTTCCTAGTAGGCTCGTCTTATTATGTCGCCATGTTTGACAAGACCTATTTCAAGGTTGTCGGCGCGAATAAAGCGGCATTTACAGCGAACACGGCCAACACTTTCTATGACCAAACCGCTGACGGCTATGCGGGTTCTACCAACATTCCGTCAACTTCCTGGCCCGCCAGCTTCGGCGCGACAGAGAACTACAATGTTTACACAGCCATCAAGGTCGGTAATTTGGCTGACTCAAACTCCAATAACGGCGGATATCCGAATTTAATCCCCGGCGATTGGCTTTTCCAATTCAAACTTACTGTTCAGAAGGACATTCCGGCAGGCACAAACGCCCGTATTTGGATGGATTCCAGATGGTTCAGATCTCCGTCCAACACAACGGTTGACGGCTATTTCGCAAAGTGCAATGACGGAGACGCTTCTTCCTCCGGTCAATCCACTATTTACAATTTCATGATTGACACCACAAAAGCTGATATTAAACTTCCGCTCGGCGGAGCACCGGTACTAAGCACAATTACATTTGATAGCGCAGGCGGCACGGCTGTTGCTCCGATTTCGGGCAATGTCAATGATCCCGTTACCGCTCCAACCGCCCCGACAAAGACCGGTTATACCTTTGCAGGCTGGAGCCCGGTTCTTCCGGCAACCTTCCCGGCAGGCGGATTGGCAACAACCGCAACATGGACAGTTAACAACTACAACATCACTTTTGACGCCAACGGCGGCACAGGCGGCACAATTGCTTCCGTTGCTTACGGCGCAACACCTACGGCACCTGTTGTAACAAAAACGGGCTATACCTTTGCAGGCTGGTCTCCGGCAATTGTTTCTGTAACAGGCGATACAACCTATCAAGCGCAATGGTCAGTGAACCAAAGCACGATTACCTTTATCAGCGACGGCTCCGCTGTTGCGCCGATTACGGGCAATGTCGGCGATCCTGTCACTGCACCCGATGCACCGTCAAAGAACGGCTACAGCTTTAAAGGCTGGAGCCCGGCGCTTCCCGCAACTTTCCCGGAAGGCGGACTGACGACAACCGCGCAATGGACACATGACCAATACTCGGTATGGTACTATGTTGACGGAAGTGTTTATTGGTCTAATACAGGACTAGCACCTTTGTATGTGGGTGATCCTACGCCTACACCACCGACTAATCCTACAAAAGCAGGCTACATATTTGCAGGATGGTCTCCGGCAGTTCCCGAATTCTACCAAACAAACTTCAATACAACTTATGCTCAATGGACACCGAAGCAAATCACCATCTCCTTTGACAGCGACGGCGGCTCTGCTGTTGCCCCGCTAACCGGAGACTACGGTTCAGCTGTTACTCCGCCTCCGGCACCCACAAAGGCAGGCTTTACGTTTGACGGCTGGAGCCCGGCGCTTCCGGGAACATTCCCGGCTGACAACATGTCAGTTAAAGCGACTTGGACACCGGTTGCTCCTACTCAGAGCACAATCACCTTCAACACCGACGGCGGAACAGCTGTTGCTTCGTTGACTGGCAATGTCGGCGATCCGGTTCCGACCCCGGGAACCACTACAAAAGCAGGCTACACCTTCATGGGTTGGGATCCGGAAGTACGGGCAAACTTCCAAAATGAGGACATAACAGTCACAGCAGTATGGGAAGCAAACAAATACAATGCGATATTCAAGGTAGACGGCGATGTTTATCAGACAATTCAAGTCGCATACGGTTCAACTGTTACTATCCCGGCGACTGACCCGACCAAGACAGGTTATACTTTCGACGAATGGGATTCCGTTCCGCAAACAATGCCTATGTCTGATATAACCATTAATGCGGTATTCTCAGTTAATTCATACACTGCGTTCTTCATGGTTGACGGCGGCAGCTACAAAGATGTTTTAACAGCTTTCGGTTCGGCTATCGTTTTACCGGCCAACCCGACCAAAGCAGGCTACACATTTGTTAAATGGGATTCTGTCCCGACGACAATGCCGGCAACCAATGTTATCATCAATGCTGTTTTTGCAATCAACCAATGCACAATCACCTTTATCAGTTCAGGCACTTCGGTTGCTCCGATAACGGGCAATTACGGTGATCCTGTTGTAGCACCGGCAAACCCGACAAAGACCGGCTATACCTTCGCAGGATGGAGTCCGGCTCTTCCGGCCACCTTACCTGATGGCGGATTGACAACAACCGCGACATGGACAGTTAACCAAAGCACAATCACCTTCATCAGTTCAGGCACAGCAGTTGCTCCGATAACGGCTAATTTCGGCGATACTGTTATCGCTCCGGCAAATCCGACAAAGACCGGTTATACCTTTGCAGGCTGGAACCCGGCTCTTCCGGCAACCTTCCCCGCCGGTGGATTGACAACAACCGCAACATGGACAGTTAACCAAAGCACAATCACCTTCATCAGTTCAGGCACGGCGGTTGCTCCGATAACGGCTAATTACGGCGATACAGTTGTCGCACCGGCCAACCCGACAAAGACCGGCTATACCTTCGCAGGTTGGAGCCCGGCTCTTCCGGCAACCTTCCCCGATGGCGGAATGACAACGACCGCAAAATGGACAGTTAACCAAAGCACAATTACCTTCATCAGTTCGGGCACGGCGGTTGCTCCGATAATGGGCAATTACGGCGATACGGTTGTCGCACCGGCTGCCCCGACAAAGACCGGCTACACCTTCGCAGGCTGGAGTCCAGCTATTCCGGCAACCTTCCCTGCAAGCGGAATCACCTGCACAGCTACATGGACAAGTAACCAAAGCACAATAACCTTCATCAGTTCAGGCACACCGGTCGCCCCGATAACGGGCAATTACGGCGATCCTGTTGCCGCGCCGGCGAACCCGACAAAAGACGGCTATAACTTTGCAGGCTGGAGCCCGGCTCTTCCGGCAACCTTCCCGGCAAACAGCATGTCCGTTACAGCGCAATGGGTCAGCAATGCCGTCATGGGCGTTGTAAGCGTCGGCTTCGTGAATCCGTATTTCGGCGGTATGGCTCCGATTACTGTTACGGTAAACGGCAGACCGGCCAAAATCCAATTCGTCAGCACCGCGAACGGAATGACAAATACTTATGACAGACGCACAAGCACGCAAATCATTTCGATCCAAGGCTATGACAAGGATGGCAAACCGGTCAACACACTCAGCACCGCTCTCGCGTATGAGATTTGGGTAATCAATGTCAAACTCGCAGCAGGTGACTACACTGCCCGCGCGAAGTATGTCAACACCTGGAACAATCCTCAGAATGACAGACCGTTTACAGTTACTTATGCGCAAAAGGCATCCGTATCTATCAATGTAAACAGCCCGACAATTCAGCGCCATATGCCTGCTGTGTTTACAATAGTTACACCTTCCGATGTTTCCAAGATTCAGCTTCGCGCTGCAGACGGTACAACCAGAACATACACAAGCTTAACAGCGGTCGTTGCCGCGCATCCCGCGGAGGGAACACTGACTTGGACAGTTTCCATTACCACATCCGCTCTTGGTTTATTCACCCAGACACTTTTGACCAAGACAGGAACCGTATGGACCGACACCGGTCTTTCCGCCAGCTACACTGTAGTTTAACAACAAGCAGAAACGGCTAACGGCAAAACCTGAAAAGCCAAACTCAGGCTTAATTGAGTAAAACAGGCCGCAGGAGATGAAAGTTTCCTGCGGCTTGCGAATATTTCAAGAAAATTCGGTACAAAATGGAGTAAATCAAAAATAAATCAAAAATATTGGTTTCTTTATGAAAAAGTAATTCTACTTGTATTGACACTGTCATATCTCTATGATATACTCAAAATGTGTAATAGTGTAAAAAATTGCACGCAAATATATTTTGTTTGGAGGCAATAAACTTGAACATATTAAAGCGATTTTTCAGTGCGCTTCTTGCCGTTGTCATGGTCTTTTCTGTTGTTTCATTTGAACTCGCAAATGTTTCGGCAGCCAATTCGACGGTGAATGGAGGAAAAACGGAAACGCAGGCTTCCGCGCCGGTGGCAGCCGCGCCCGAAAGTGTGTACACTTGGTCCATTAACTCTTATATTTCGGGGACGACAACAGCAATTATTCCTGCGGTCACAGGCTCAACGACCACCAGCAATTATGTTTTGAATGCGGTTGCCCAGGACATTCCGGGGTATTTGCTTACCCCTTGGGACCAAAGTCCCGTGAGTGTTACATTGACCCAGCCGAATACGAATGTTAACTTCTATTATGTTGCGAAGATATATACGATTACCTTCGAATCTAACGGCGGCACGGCAGTGACAGCTGTTTCTCAGGCCTACCAAACGATGATTGCCCAGCCGACCAACCCTGTAAAAGAAAATTATCAGTTTACGGGCTGGTACACAGACGCGGCATGTACGCATCTGGTTACCTGGCCGTATTCAATGCCGCTGCTGGGGGGCACGCTTTATGCAGGCTGGTATATAGCGCCTGTTACGCTCACCTTCAATTCAAATAACGGCACCGCCATTTCGCCTGTTACCGCGACACCCGGAACTTCGGTTCAAAAGCCGACCGACCCAACCAGGTCCCGTTTCCGCTTTGACGGCTGGTACTATGACATTTCCTTTACCCAGCCTGTTACATGGCCGCTTTCCATGCCTTTCACAGCGACAACCATTTACGCAAAGTGGACATTTATTCAATACACCATTACCTTTGATTCAACAGGCGGTACAACAGTCAGCCCCATAACCTCACAGCCGAATACCGCTGTTTACCCGCCCAATGACCCTGCGAGAACAGGTTACACGTTCGGCGGCTGGTATTATGACAACAGCACCTTTGCAAATCCTGCCCAATGGCCGATAATAATGGGCTCTGTGGGTTTCACCCTTTATGCGAAATGGGTGCCGAACAGCATTACGATTACCTTTGATTCCAACGGCGGAACTGCCGTGGACCCATTGACAGCCGATGCCGGATCTTCAATTTCCGCGCCGAATGCACCCAGGAAGTTTGGTTATCTGTTCACGGGCTGGACGCTTGACGGCAACCCTTATGGGTTTTCCGTTATGCCTACCCAGGATACAACCCTTGTTGCTTCATGGACTGCTTCGGCAAGAGCGGCATGGGTAAGCTTGGCAACCTATAAAACAGTATCCGGCCAGCTTGTGCCGGCAACCTCTGCCAGAGCCGGGGATATTGTGACCGTTGTAGTTACGCCAAAAACAAACTTCTACTGCGGCGCGAGCAGATATATCATTATGTATGATTCCAACTTTTATACGATTGTCGGCGCTAACAAGGCTGCCATTACGCCGAATGCTTCCAACCCGTATTATGCCAATGCCATCTCTGCCTACGGCGGACAGACAACCAACCTGCCGTCGCAATGGCCGTCAACTTTTATTAATGGTGAAAGCTCGCATTATATGTTTGTCGCGGCAAACTTTACAGCCAGTTCCCAGGCAACAAACGGCGGTTATCCGTTAATGCTGAGTGACTCCACCTCTCTTTTCAGCATTAAGCTGCAGGTAAAGGCTAACGCCACAGGTTCCGGGCGTATATTCATGGATAACAGATGGGACAGGTCGTCTACAAACACCACCGGCGCCCAGTACTATTTTTATTGCCCAAGCGGAACAGTTCTTTCTTCAAGTGGTAATTCTATTTTGGATTTTGACACCGATTATGTTGATGCTGATAAAACAGTAGCGCTTGACACATCTGTACCGGTTTATACGAACATTAACTTTAACACAAACGGCGGTTCTGCCATAGCTGCGCTTAACGGCCAGGCCGGCACAATAGCGTCACCGCCTGCCAATCCGGTAAGAGAAGGTTATACCTTCACAGGCTGGTCGCCGGCGTTTCCGTCTTATTACCCGAACAGCGATATTACACTCACGGCTCAATGGCAGATAAACACTTACAACGCGATATTTATGGTTGACGGCGTAGTGTACGCAACCGTTCCGACGCAGTATGGCGCCACGATTGCCGCACCTTCAAATCCTGTCAAGGTTGGGTATTCATTTGTCAGCTGGTCACCGTCTGTAAGCACAATGGGTTCGGCGGATAAAACCTTTACGGCAATGTTTTTAATCAACTCATATAATGCCGTTTTCATGGTCGACGGGTCGACATATGCTACTGCGCTGACCGAATACGGCGCGGCTATTCAGGCTCCGTCAAATCCGCAAAAAACAGGCTATACCTTTACCGGCTGGTCGCCGGTCGTGGGCACAATGGGTGCCGCGAATATAACTTTTACGGCTCAGTTCTCAATTAACACATATTACGCCTATTTTGTGGTTGACGGTCAAACCATAGCAACGGTGCCCACGCAGTATGGCGCGCAGATTCAGGCGCCGGCGAATCCCACAAAAGCTGGATATTCCTTTACCGGCTGGTCACCCACGGTAGGCGCTATCGGCGCCGCGAATATAACCTTTACCGCGCAATGGGTTGCGACCGTTTTCAATGCGACCTTCAAATATACCGCTAACGGAACAACTTACGCGACTGTTGTGACGGTTGTCGGAGCGGTTATTGCCGTACCTGCCAACCCGGTAAGGGATGGTTATACGTTCACCGGATGGGACAGTGTTCCTGCGGTAATGCCCGCGCATGATGTTACAATTACGGCACAGTGGACTATCAACACCTATACAGTAACATTTAAGGTGGACGGCGCGACCTATGCCACTGTTCCCACTGTTTTCGGGGCGGTAATAGCACTGCCGGTGGCTCCGGCCAAAACGGGTTATACCTTTAACGGCTGGACAAACTTGCCGGCGACAATGCCTTCCCAGAACTTAACCTTAAATGCCGCCTTTACCGCGAACACCTATACCGCAACCTTTAAGGTTGACGGCGCGGTTTACGCAAATGTGCCGACACAGTACGGTACGGAAATAGTGGCGCCTGCAAACCCGGTAAAAACCGGCTATACCTTCATAAGCTGGCTGAATGTGCCGGCGACTATGCCTGCGAACAATGTCACTATTAATGCTTCGTTCTCAATAAACAGTTATACCGTACGCTTCATTGTTGACGGTGTAACCTATTCGACGGCAACGGCGCCATTCGGTTCGGTCATTCAAGTACCTGCCAATCCGGACAAAGTTGGTTACACCTTTACGGGATGGGATTCCGTTCCCGCGACAATGCCCGCTTCAAATGTTGATATTAACGCCACCTTCTCCAAAAATGTTTACAAAGCTATTTTCATGGTTGACGGTGTTCAGTATGCGGTTGTCGAGACGGGTTACGGTGAAACAATTAATTTGCCTGCAGTCCCGAACAAAACAGGTTATTCGTTCCTTGCGTGGAACAATCTCCCCGACACAATGCCCAACAGTGACGTTACAATTACGGGTACATGGGCCATAAACAGCTATGATGCGGTGTTCACGGTTGACGGGCAGGGATACGCTGATGTTGCTACCCAATACGGCGCGCCTATTCAGCTGCCAACGGCACCTGTCAAATCAGGTTTCTATTTCGGCGGCTGGTCTCCGCTGGTGCCGGCTTCAATGCCCGCATATTCGCTTGAATTCACAGCGCAGTGGGTGTCTGTAGCTTATAACGCTATCTTTATGGTGGATGGTGTCCATTATGCAACCGTTTTGACCGGTTTGGGCGCCCCGATAGTAGCCCCAGCAAACCCGACCAAAACAGGTTTCTTATTCCTTGGCTGGGATCCGGGTCTTCCCTCGGCAATGCCTGCGCAGGACTTAACCTTTAATGCACTTTGGTATTCGCTGAGCAATGTAACGGTCACCTTTAATCTGAACGGCGGAACAGGCACTGTTCCCGCAAATCAAGTAGGGCTTATGGGGACAGCCGTAACGCTTCCGGCGAAGGGGAATATTGCGCGGCAGTATTACAACTTCCTGGGTTGGGCAACTTCTTCTTCCGCAACCGCACCGCTTTCAAGTTACTCGATTCCAAGCAGCAATGTTACACTCTATGCGGTATGGAGCAGAGTGCCTGTAACGCTTGCGGCCAAAGCGGGATCAACAACGATAATCAACCAGACAAAGGGCTTTATTTACGGGCTTGAAGAGGGGATGACAAAAGCAGATTTCTTAAGCAGCTTTGTCACAATCAACGGCAACGGAAGCCTGAGAATTACGCCCTATACCGACAGCTTCGGCACGCAGACAAAGGTGGAGCTGCTTGACAATGTAACCGGTCTTGTTGTAAAAACCTATTACATTGTAATCTTCGGTGATGTGGACGGCGACGGTTATGTCACGGCGGCTGACGAAAACATCTTGGGCATGGTCGCTTCCTATCAGATGTCCCTTGACGAAGGTTCCGCTATCGAGTACGCGGCCGATTTGACTCAGGATCAGCAAGTGGATACCTTTGACCTGAATCTTGTCAGCGCAGCGACGAACTATTCCGGCACGATCAGCCAGACAAATCCATCCATATTGATTTAACGCGATAAACAAAACCGTTTTTTATGGCAAAAAAATGTCTTTGAAATGTTTGTTATTCAAGTGTATCTTTGCCATTATTACAGCCGAGTTTAAAGCTGAATTAGAGTAAGCAAGCCGTAGGAAACCGGGATTTCTTACGGCTTGCTGTTAATAGTTTAAAAATTATAAAAAAGTAATATGTGTTTCCAATTTTTTGTTGACACTGTCTATTCTCTATGATATACTCATCATGTGTAGTAGTGTAATTAATTTCGTGCAAAATTATTGGCTGGAGGTAATAAACTTGAGCAAAACAAGGCGAGTTACAAGTATGCTCCTTGCGGTTGTTATGGTTTTCTCTGTTTTTTCATTTGAACTTGCCAACGTTGCCGCGGTGAACGCTAATGTTAACGCGGCAAAATCAAATACATCAGCGTCTCCGCAATCTGTATACAGCTATTCAATTAATTCTTATATTTCCGGCACAACAACGCCGATTATTCCCGCGGTTACAGGTTCGACAACTACATACGCATACCAATTGACCGCTGTTGCCCAAACAGTGCCCGGTTATGTTCTTACCCCTTCGAACCAAAGTCCTGTGAGCGTTCTTTTAACAAAGCCGATGACAAATGTCAACTTTTATTATGTTGCAATTAACTATACACTTAGTTTCCAGCCCAACAACGGCGATGCCGTTTCATCTGTAACCCAAGGTTACAATACAGCTGTTACAAAGCCGGCGGACCCTGCAAAAGACAGTTATGTTTTTAACGGATGGTATTATGACCAGGCTTGCACACAGCAGGTTACCTGGCCGCTTTTAATGCCGCTTAACGGCGCAACGCTTTATGGCGGATGGTCGGTGGCTCCGGTAACAATCACCTTCAATTCAAATAACGGCACTTCGGTTTCTTCAATCACCGATGTTCCGGGAACTCTAATTCAAAAACCGGATGATCCCACGAAAACCGGGTTTCAGTTCGTTGGCTGGTACACGGACATTTCTTTTATCCAGGGTGTTACCTGGCCGCTTTCAATGCCGCTTCAGTCAGAAACTCTTTATGCTAAATGGTCTTTGGTGCCATACACCATTTCTTTTGAGTCAAACGGCGGAACAACTGTTGATCCTATAACCGTGAATCCAAATACCGCGGTTTACCCGCCAAGCCCTCCTGCAAAAACAGGCTACACTTTTGTAGGCTGGTTTTATGACAACGGGACTTTTTTAAATGCCGTGAGCTGGCCGATAGTTATGGGTCAAATAAATTTTACACTTTATGCAGAATGGGCTCCGATAAGTATCACCGTTACTTTTGATTCTCAAGGCGGCAGCGCTGTGAACCCAATAACGGGGTTAACCGGTTCAACATTAACCGCGCCCGCACCGCCCAGAAAATTCGGCTATGTTTTTGCCGGTTGGACACTTAACGGGAATCCGTATACTTTTTCAACAATGCCGACGCAAGACACCACGCTTGTAGCTTCGTGGACTGCGACGCAGAGAGCTGTGCGGGCAACTTTGGCAACCTACAAAACAGTCGGCGGCCAGCTGGTGCCTGCAACTTCAGCCAGAGCAGGGGATATAATTACAGTTGTGCTTTCTGCAAAAACAAACTTCTACTGCGGCACAAGCAGGTTTGTAATTATGTATGATTCAAGTTTCTATTCGATTATCGGTGCGAACAAAGCGGCGATTATTCCGAATGCAGGCAACACTTATTACGCCAATGCAATATCCTCGTATTCCGGCACTACAACCAATTCACCTTCTCAATGGCCGCCGACATTTGTCAACGGCGAAAGTTCAAAGTTTATGTTCGTAGGCGCGCTCTTTACAGCAGGCACACAATCCGCGAACGGCGGTTATCCTTTGATGATGAGTGACTCCACATCTCTTTTCAGCATTAAACTGCAGGTAAAGGCTGATGCGGCGGGTTCCGGCCAAATATTCATGGACAGCAGATGGGACAGATCATCATCTTATACAACCGGCAGTCAATATTACTTCTATTGTACGAGCGGAACGGTTCTTTCTTCAAACGGCAATTCCACTTTGGATTTCAACACCGATTATATCGATGCCAACAAAACATTAACGCTTGACACCTCTGTGCCGGTTTACACAAACATTAACTTTAACACAGACGGCGGTTCAGCAATCGCCGCTCTTAGCGGCGAGGCCGGCACAGCAGCGTCACCGCCCGCAAACCCCGTTAAAGCGGGTTACACCTTCATGGGTTGGTCGCCGGCGTTCCCGTCCGTTTTCCCGCAGGCTGATATTACACTTACGGCCCAATGGCAGATAAACACATACAACGCGGTTTTTATGGTTGACGGGGTAACCTATGCAACCATCCCGGCTCAATACGGGTCATTGATTATTGCTCCTTCGAATCCTGCCAAGGTCGGCTATTCTTTTGTGGGCTGGTCGCCTTCTGTAGGAACAATGGGGCCGGCGGACAAGACATTTACGGCTTTGTTCTTAATTAATTCATACAATGCCTATTTTGTGGTTGACGGGGTGCTTTATGCGACTGCTGTTACGGAATACGGCGCCGCTATTCAGGTTCCGTCTGATCCGCAAAAAACAGGTTATACCTTTACAGGTTGGGCGCCAGCGGTTGGTATAATGGGTGCCGCAGACAAAACTTACACAGCCCAGTTTTCTATCAATACCTATTACGCATATTTTGTGGTGGACGGCCAGACCATAGCAACCGTAACTACACAGTACGGCGCGCAAATTATTCCCCCGGCGGATCCGGTTAAACCCGGTTATTCGTTTGCCGGCTGGTCACCTGCTGTAGGCGCAATCGGCGCTGCGGACAGTACCTTTACAGCGCAATGGGATGCGACCGTGTACAACGTGAACTTTATGGTTGAAGGCGTTGTTTATGCCACTTTTGTGACGGTTGTCGGCGCGGTTATTGCAGTGCCTGCCAATCCGGCAAGGGAAGGCTACACTTTCACAGGATGGGACAGCATTCCTGCCGTAATGCCGGCGAATGATGTTACAATTACTGCAAAATGGTCCGTAAACACCTACAATGCGGTGTTTAAAGTTGACGGCGCGGCCTATGCCACCGTTCCCACTGCTTTCGGCGCGGCAATAGCACTGCCGGCTACCCCAAGCAAGACAGGCTATACCTTTAACGGCTGGTCAGGGTTGCCTTCTTCAATGCCGGCGAATAATTTAACATTAAACGCGATTTTTACGGCAAATACCCATACAGCGGTATTTACGGTTGACGGCTCGGTTTATGCAAGTGTGCCGACTCAGTACGGCGCGGAAATTGTCGCACCGGTCAACCCTGTAAAAACAGGTTATACCTTCATGGGCTGGCTGAATGTGCCGCTCACCATGCCGGACAATGATGTTGCAATTCCTGCCTCATTTGCTATTAATTCTTATAATGTCCGCTTTATTGTTGACGGCGTAACGTATGCAAATGAAGCAACCCAATTTGGCGCGGTGATTACCTTGCCTGCCGAACCGGACAAAGTTGGTTACACCTTTACCGGTTGGGATACTGTACCCGCGGCAATGCCTGATTCGAATATCGACATCAACGCGACCTTCTCCAAGAACGTTTATAAAGCTATTTTCATGGTAGACGGAACCCAGTATGCGGTTGTTGATACAGGCTACGGCGAATCAATAGAATTGCCGCAAATACCAAGCAAAACAGGCTACTCCTTCCTTGCGTGGAATAATCTTCCCGTGTCGATGCCCGATGAAGATGTTATCATAACGGGTCTCTGGACTGTAAACAGATATGATGCTGTATTCACCGTTGACGGTCAGAATTACGCGACTGTTACCACCGAGTTTGGCGCTCCGATTCAGCTTCCTATCGCGCCTGCAAAATCCGGTTTCTATTTCGGCGGCTGGTCCCCGCTTGTGCCGGCTTCAATGCCCGCATATTCGCTTGAATTCACAGCGCAATGGGTATCCGTTGCTTATAATGCTATCTTTATGGTTGACGGTGTCCATTATGCAACCGTTTTGACCGGGTTGGGCGCTCCGATAGCAGCCCCTGCAAACCCGACTAAAGAAGGTTTCTTATTCCTCGGCTGGGATCCGGGCCTTCCGTCAGCAATGCCTGCGCAGGATTTAACCTTTAACGCCCTTTGGTATTCGCTGAGTAATGTTATTATCAGTTTTGACCTTAACGGCGGCACAGGAACCGTCCCCGCAAATCAGGCAAACCTTCCGGGAACAGCAGTATCGTTTCCTTCGCAGGGGAATTTTTCCCGGCAGTATTACAGCTTCCTGGGCTGGTCAACTTCGTCTGCAGCAACAACACCGCTTTTAAGTTACTTGGCTCCGAGCGTAAATGTTACACTCTATGCGGTTTGGGTACTTAATCAGTATAAAATGACTTTTGCCGCCAACGGCGGCGTCGGCGGCACAAGTTTTAATGCCGATTATGGCGCAGCACTTGCCGCGCCAACAGTTACAAGAGCAGGTTACACCTTTGCGGGCTGGTCGCCGTCAGTACCTTCAACAGTACCGGCAGCAGATACAACTTTTACAGCGCAGTGGAATCCAAACAGTTTTACGGTTACTTTTGACCTGAACAGCGGCACAGGTATTATTCCGGCATCACAATCCGGTATTCCGGGAACGGCTGTAACGCTTCCTGTTCAAGGGAACATCACGCTGCAGTATTACAGTTTCCTGGGCTGGGCAACATCTTCTTCCGCAACCACACCGCTTTCAAGCTACTCGATTCCAGGCGGAAATGTCACACTCTATGCGGTTTGGGCACTAAATCAGTATAAAATGACTTTTAACGCCAACGGCGGTGCCGGTGGCACAAGTTACACTGCGGATTATGGTTCTGCGCTTTCCGCGCCGACCGTTACAAGAGCAGGTTATACTTTCGCCGGCTGGTCGCCGACTGTACCCGCAGCGGTACCGGCAGCAGACACAATCTATACGGCGCAGTGGAATCCAAACAGTTTTACGGTTACGTTTGACCTGAACGGCGGCACTGGTATTATTCCGGCATCCCAATCCGGTATTCCCGGAACGGCAGTAACACTTCCTGTTCAAGGGAACATCGCGCTGCAGTATTACAGCTTCCTGGGTTGGGCAACCTCTTCAACCGCAACCATACCGCTTTCAAGTTACCTGATTCCAGGCGGAAATGTTACACTCTATGCGGTTTGGGCTCTAAATCAATATAAAATGACTTTTGACGCCAACGGTGGTGTCGGGGGCACAAGTTACTATGCGGATTATGGTTCTGCGCTTGCAGCGCCGACCGTTACAAAAGCAGGTTACACTTTCGCCGGCTGGTCGCCGTCAGTACCTTCAACGGTACCGGCAGCAGATTCAACCTATACGGCACAGTGGAATTCAAACAGTTTTACGGTTACGTTTGACCTGAACGGCGGCACAGGCACCGTTCCCGCAAATCAAGCAGGGCTTACGGGGACAGCCGTATCGCTTCCGGCGAAGGGCAACATTGCGCGGAAATATTACAGCTTCATGGGTTGGGCGACGTCTTCAACAGCAACCACGCCGCTTTCAAGTTACTTGATTCCGGGCGGAAATGTTACTCTCTATGCGGTTTGGAGCAGAGTCCCGGTAACGCTTTCTGTCAAAGCGGGCTCAACAACAATAATCGACCAAAGCAAAGGCTTTATTTACGGGCTTGAAGAGGGTATGACAAAGGCAGATTTCTTAAACAGCTTCGTCACAGTGAACGGCGACGGCAGCCTGAGAATAACGCCTTATACCGACAGCTTCGGCACGCAGACAAAAGTGGAACTGCTTGACAATGTAACGGGCCTTGTTGTGAAAACATATTACATTGTAATTTTCGGCGATGTGGACGGCGACGGTTATGTCACGGCGGCAGATGAAAACATCTTGGGCATGGTCGCTTCCTATCAGATGTCCCTTGACGAAGGTTCCGCTATCGAGTACGCGGCCGATTTGACACAGGATCAGCAAGTGGATACCTTTGACCTGAACCTTGTCAGCGCGGCGACGAACTATTCCGGCACAATCAGCCAAACAGCTCCCTCGGTGTTAATTTAAAATCGGACCGGCATACCAAGTTGGAAAACTCCGGCAATGACGGAGTGAGTATATATTTCAAAAAATTTTAAGGAGGCAAAATCAACAATGAAAATTGCAAAAAGAACCCTAAGTATCGTCCTTGCATTGATAATGGCATTCGGTGTTTTCTCTATCGTATCCTCAGCGGCACCGGTGGCCAGCGCGGACTATACAGCAGTCAATGCGGCTATTGATGCAAATGTTCCAAGCACAGTCAACCGCTATTTCTACACCGATCAAGCGAATACATTAATTGACAATGTACTCAACAACTTAATTAATTGGAATCTTACAACCGCGGACCAGGCAACAGTTGACGGTTATGTAACAATGGTCAATGACCTTGGCACATTGCTGAAGACAGTTGTAACTGATTCCACGAAATCTCCTCTGACATTTGCGTACGGGTCCGGCTATTCTTTCCCGTATACATATCCGTACGGATCAGCCGGCTACAACTTCTATCCGTTCAGAGCGGAGGAAAAGGCTGTTAATACGCTGGACCTCAGCGCAAGCAAAGCAACTGTTCCGCTGGTAAGTTCTGTTTCGGGTGACCAGAACTTTACCGTGACGCTCAGCATAGGCTCAAATGCTTATAACTGCGCAGGCGCTATTCCCATTCTGTTCGACAAGACCAAGCTTGTGCTTGTCGGCGTTAACAATGCGGGGACAAACGTATCCTTTACCCCGACAAAGGTTGGCGACAACTATTCCGTAAAATACAAATTCGCAGGTAATTTAAATCCGAGCGTTGCGTCCTTCTGGCCGACTGTTTACAGAACTGATACTGTTTTCAAGGCCAAGTGGGCGGGTATGATTCTCAATATGACTCAGGATTCTACAAGCGGCTCTCCGCGCTGCGTTTATCCGATAGGTCAGGAGAATGTACTCAGCCTTAATTTCCAAGTGAAATCCGGTGCCTCGGCAGGTGATGCGGTTATTTATATTGACCCCGCATTCAAAAGAGATGTTGCGAACAGAAGCAATGCACTATATCTTGGAAGAGCTGCGGGAGAAGACTCCGCGTCAACTTATGATACGCTTGCAACCTATGGTGCAAGTTTTGTTCTCACGGGCGCTGTTGCGACAGTGAAAATTGTCGGCAACACAACAATTTCCTTTGATTCAAAAGGCGGCTCCGCTGTTGCTTCGGTAACAGGTGCCACCGGTTCTGCTGTTCCCGCAGTTACAGCACCGACAAAAGCAGGCTTCACCTTTGCAGGATGGTCTCCGGCGTTGCCGGCAACGTTCCCGGCTAGCGACCTTTCCTGCTCCGCAACATGGACTGCTACCCAAAGCACGATCACCTTTGACAGCGCAAGCGGCACGGCTGTTGCCTCGCTGACAGGAGATGTTGGCGCCGCGGTTGTTGCTCCGGCGAACCCGACCAGAGATGGCTTTACCTTTGCAGGATGGAGCCCGGCTCTTCCCGCAACATTCCCTGCAGGCGGCCTTGCAGTTACAGCTATGTGGACTGCAAATTCGTCAATTATTTCCGTAACCACTCCGAATCCGTATTACCTTGGTCAAACCATCGTATTTTCGGTTCTTGTTAAAGGCAGCCCGTCAAAGATTCAATTCACAAATCTGGATAATCAGACGCAGACTTGGACTTGGACACGCACGCATGCAAGCGTAATTTCGATCACGCCGAGCGGTCAAAATGAACTTTGGCAGATCAGCATGACGATTATCAATGCTCAGGCTCATTTCGGAGCGACAGCGAAATACGGTGCTGTATGGGAAAACAGCATGTATAACTTTGCTATCAGCTGCACGGGTGTTCCCTCATACGATGCAAGTGTTCATTCGGTTGCATTGGATAAATCACCTGTTGTGCTCGGCACTACTTCCGTCGTTACCGTCAAGACCGGTCTCGACGCGACAAAGGTTCTCTTTATGAGCGGCACAGGCGCCACATTCACCTTCGCGGCGGCTGCTACGCCGAATACAGTTGTCGGCACTGACCGTGTATGGACCATTTCCATCAAGTTCACCGTCGTCGGTTCCAATAGTTTCACCGTCGAGTCCCGCGGTTCGGTTAATGTTTGGAATACTTATGCGAACCTTTTGACATTCAATGTTATTAAAGCAGTTGTTGACCAGGGCAGAGGAGTCATTTCCGTTGATGTTGACGCGGCAAGAGTCCTTCAAGGCCAGGCCTCAACAATAACCATTGTTACAGAGACAACATGCAGCGATGTTCGCCTTATCAATGCGGCAGGCGGAACAGCCAAGATCTTCACTCCTGCCAACGCAGTTTCTGTTGTTGACGCAGGCGGTGTCCGCACATGGACCGTTCAGGCGACATTTATGACCCTCGGTGACAATACTTTCACTGTAAGCGCAAGATATGGCACAGTGATAGTTCCGTCAGCTTTGGGCTTCACAGTAACGGTTCTTTATTAAAGCATAATCCGGCACAGCGACACATAAAATCATTCTGTTTTTCGTGGCGGGCTTAACAGCCCGCCACATTTTTGCTGTATAAGATAAAAGCATTTTGATTTTAATATACACCTTTTACCGCTAATATCCCGGCAAACACTTGGCATTCGGCGCCACATTCTATGCTTGACTATACAGTAATATTGATGTAAAATATAATTTATTGAAAAGCTAAGCGCTTTTTCTGCAGATGTAATGTATCTGCATTATTAACTGCCTGCTTTTAAAAGCAAGGACAAATATAGACGTCACTTTGAAGAGCGTTTCTGCCGGCAGGAAATTATGTTATTTCTTCGATTTTGTTATATAAATTTGAAAGGAGTGGAGCCGTGCTTTATTTATTTATTAAAAGACTTGCTGATATTATCCTTTCATTTATTGGCCTTATCGTTTTGGCTCCGGTCTTTTTAATTATAAGTTTGGCAATCAGAATTGATTCAAAGGGACCTGTTTTTTTTAAACAAAAAAGAGTCGGTAAAGGTAAAAAATATTTTAATATGATTAAGTTCAGAACGATGAAAATTGAAACGCCGAAAAACATACCCACACACTTGCTGAAGAATCCGGAGCAATACATAACGAGAATAGGCAAGTTTTTAAGGAAGAATTCGATTGATGAGCTGCCCCAGGTCTGGAATATCTTTATCGGGCAAATGTCAGCGGTTGGGCCAAGACCCGCGCTTTGGAACCAATATGATTTAATTGCGGAAAGAGATAAATACGGCGCAAACGACGTTCTGCCCGGTTTAACGGGTTGGGCGCAAATTAACGGAAGAGATGAGTTGCCCATTGAAATTAAAGCGAAGCTTGACGGGGAGTACGCGAAAAAAATCAGCCTGTTGTTTGACTTAAAATGCTGCATGAAGACTGTAATCAGAATCATAAACAGAGACGGTTTTGTTGAGGGCGATAAAAGTACTTTTTGCAAAGACGAGTTTTTTGAAAATAATTAGATGCAAGGAATCAGAAAAAGCTGCAAGGCGCATCATAACATGTATTTCGAAAGACCTTTCTATTCAAGCAAAAGATCGGATATATAAGAGCAGCGGGGGGAATAATTCAAATTGACACCCAAGGTCAGTATAATAATTCCAACATATAAACGCCATCATTTGCTGAACAAAGCGGTGGATTCCGCTTTGGCGCAAAGCTATGACAATTTGGAGATTGTTGTAATTGATGACAACCCGCCCGAATCAACAGAAAGAAACCTCACAATTAATGCAATGAAAAAATATGAAACGAATGACAGCGTAATTTATTGCCTTAACGAAAAATCCTGCGGCGGCAGCCTTGCACGCAATAAAGGTATTAATGAAGCAAGCGGTGAATATATTACCTTTCTGGATGACGATGATGTTTATCTGCCTAAAAAAATCGAGACGCAAATAGAATTTATTTTGCAGAACGATTTGGAGATGTCATTTACTGATTTATATCTTTGCGACCCGGATGGCAGGCTCATAGAGCACCGCAGCCATCCATATGTCACAGATTGGTCAAAAGATGAGTTGATGCGCCAGCATGTTCTACACCATTTGTGCGGGACACCGACCTTCATGATAAAAAAAGAAGCACTCAACAGGGTTGGCGGATTTGAAGATGTCGTTATAGCCCAGGAATTTTTGCTGATGTGGCGGATGATTGAGAACGGAACAAAAATCGGTTATTTGCCGGTTTCACATGTAGTTGCGTATTGTCATGACGGTGAACACATTTCTGTCGGTTCAAACAGGCTTGAGGGAGAAAAATGGCTATATGAATTGAAGAAAACAAAACTATCTTTGCTTAATGCCCAAGAGCGCAGATATTTGGAGTTCAGGCATTGCGCCGTTTTGGCGGTTTCCTGCAGACGAACCTCAAAACATAAGGAAGCTTTAAAATACACGGTTAAAACGGTAATAACCTCGCCGAGATACTGTGCGGAAGAAGCGCTGAAAATTCTAAAACACAGGCTGCGCACAGACCGTTTCGAACCTCAGCCTGTATATAACGGGGACAGTGAAAATGAATAATTGCCTGTTAATCTTGACTAACAGGTTTCCATTTTCGTTTGGAGAACCTTTTCTTGAAACAGAACTGCCGTATCATTTAAAGAATTTTAGTAAAATAATCATTTTCCCGCTTGATGTTAATGCCGGTGAAAAACCGACCAGGGAATTGCCTGACGGTGTTGAGGTTTTTAATATATCACCTGCAAGCAGAAATGCCGTAAGATTCAGCAATTATATAAGAGGAGCAGGCAGATTATTCAAAAAAACAAAGGTTTTTCGGTTGGAAAAAGCCGAGATCGGAAACTCGATTTCAAAAAAAATGTTTCTTGAATATTTTGAAGCGCGTGCCCAGTCTAACTTTTCGGGAATTTGCTCGGTTGTTGAAAATTTTGATTTCTCGGGGTTTGACAACATTATAATATATAGCTACTGGCTGTTTGTAACGGCGAGAACCGGTGTGCTGCTAAAAGAACATTTTGCAAAAAGAAACAGCAGCATTAAACTCGTTTCCCGCGCGCATGGTTATGATGTATATGATTATCGAAACAGGCTTGGCTATTTGCCTTTGCGCGAGACATTGCTTAATAAAACGGATAACCTTTTTCCTTGTTCGAATGACAGTTTCCGCTATTTAACCGAAAAATATCCAACCTATAAAAATAAAATTCAGACCGCTTACCTTGGCACGCCGGACTGCGGAGTCAATAATGCGCCAGCAGATTGTTTCCATATTGTATCCTGTTCCAAAACCATTCCGTTAAAAAGGGTTGACAGAATTATTTCAAGCTTGGCCCTTTTAAGGGGCAGCGGGATTAAACTGAAATGGTCCCATATCGGCGGCGGAGAACAGTTGGATGGTTTAAGAAAAACAGCTTCGTATTCTTTGAATTTTATGGAAGTAACTTTTATGGGTATGCTGCCCAATCAAAAAGTTTATGATTTTTACAGGGAAAACCGGGTAAGCCTTTTTATAAATGCGAGTTCAAGCGAAGGGCTGCCGGTATCAATTATGGAAGCTTCATCATTCGGAATCCCTGCTGTGGCGTCAAATGTCGGCGGAACTGCGGAAATAGTACGCGATTATGAAACAGGCAGGCTTCTTTCTGCTGATTTTTCCGATAATGATTTGGCAGAGCTTATTCTTTACTTTACTGGGTTAACTTTAGAAGAATATTTGTTTTACCGGAGCAATGCCCGCTCTTGCTGGGAAGAATGTTTTTGCGCTGAAAAAAACTACACCAGTTTCAGTAAATTGATTTCTGAATAGATGTTAAAAATCGCATTCTATTAAAAATATCAGCTTATTAGCAAAAAAGGAAAGTAATAATGATTTCAGTGAGTAAAGGCATAATAAAAATTTCAAATGACAGGCGCGCTATTGACTATTTGCTCGATGGCAGCCTGTTAATATTGCTGTGTGCAATATCTACATTCGGCACTGCCGAAAAAGGACAGGATTACATTAACTATGCAGGGCTTTTCCTATTTGTGGGGCTTACTGTGACAAAAGCCATTTTCGAGAAAAAAAGTTCCACATACTTAAGAATATCACTGCATACCATTTGGTATGGAACTTTTATTTTATTGGCTGTTGCATCTTCTTTATGGGCATTTTATCCCGCGTCTTCGTTCACAGCAATTCCTCGTATGGTGGAAGTACTGGTTATCGGGATTTGTATGCTGAAATACATAACTAACCGGGACGATATGGAAAGATTCCTGACCTTAATGCTATTATCATTTATATTTATGACTTTTTATATTTTAGCGATGACACCGGTAAGCGGATGGTTAACGGGCTTTTTAGGAAGTGAGGTAACCGGATATAATTCGAACAGTATCGGGTTTATGTCATCAACAGGCGTTTTAATAGCATTCTATAAAGGGTATATCAGAAAAAAGATGATATTCTTCCCGTTAATGCTTATTCCTGTGGGTATGGTTTTACTGACAAGCTCCAGAAAATCAATGTTCATGGTGGTTGTGGGGTTAGCAATGATCGTTGCGCTTTATACGGGGAAAAAGCATTATATTTTACGAATATTCATTATTTTGGGCGTTTCCGCAGCGTTCATTGTTGCTATTTTTAAAGTTCCGATTTTATATCAGCTTATTGGGCAGCGCTTTGCTTCAATGTCCGATTATTTTGTGGGCGGGGATAAAACCGCGGATTACAGCATAGTGCGCAGAGAATATTTCATTCAGTCAGCGAGAAACTTCTTTAATGAACATCCTATTATAGGATTAGGATTCAATAATTTCGGCATTACACTTGGAAGAAATTACGCAAACTATTCATATGCCCACAATAACTACTGGGAAATCGCTTCGGACCTTGGTATTGTAGGTTTTATTACCTATTACTGGTTTTATGTTTATTTGTTTGTTAAACTGCTGAAAAAAGTAATGAAAGGCAGCACATTATCAATTCTGTTCTTTTCCTATCTCTGTATTCTGATAATGAGTGAGTACGGAATGGTAACCTACTACACAAGAACAGAACAGATGATGCTGATTTTATGCTTTGTGTCACTAAGTATTGACCGGATAGGCAGAAATTCGGCGCGGCCAAAACCGGTTGAGGAAAGCGATGATGAAACAACTGCTGGGCCAAAGAGATTCTCTGAAAAATATTAACTATATGAGGTAAAAAATGCTAAAAGGCTTAGCGAAAAATGAATATGTTATTTCGCTGAGCAACAAGATCAGCGTTGCTGTTATTAGCTTATTCACTTCTGTGCTCCTTAACCGCTATTTAGGTGCTTCCATCAAAGGCGAATTTGCAAGTTTGCTTGCATATACCAGTTTGGCGGCCACGATTCTTGATTTGGGTATCTATCAGGCATATCCGTATTTTAAGAAAAAATTAGGCACCCAAATGCTGGATACTTTTGCGAATTTAATTTTTCTTCAGTTCATTTTATACTTGGCTGTTTCTTTCGTTTTTGCAGCTTTTGTCGGAGACTACGCAACGAAGCTGGCAATTGTGATTGTGCCGACAATTATTTATGGTGTTCAGCTCAGTAATATTGTTTTGGCGGAGGATATAAAATACCGCTCCAAGGCTAATGTTGCAAGCAATATTTTTAACCTGGTTATTTTAGCAGCGCTGTTTTTTGTATTTAAAAAATGCAACAATGTAATTATTCCGCTTTTTATTACGCTTGCGGTACAGATTGTAATAATAGGTTTGCTTTCGCGGCGCGTAAACATCAGAATTAAACCAAAAAATATAGACTGGAGCTTGATTTGGAAAATATTAAAATTCGGCTTTTATCCGATGCTTACACTTCTGTTGCTTACATTAAACTATAAAATCGGGATTATAACGCTGCGTTCGCTTGGCGTTTCAACGGCGCGTATAGGCGTTTTTTCAACCGGTGTCGGTCTTTCGGCATATATGTGGATTATCCCCGATGGTTTCAAGGATGTTATGTTCAACAAAACTTCCAAAGGAAATCCCGTTGAAGAGCTTTTAATTGTTCTGAAAGTTACCTTTCTTGTCGGTATTTGCAGCGTAATCGGTGTTTCATTATTCGGGCGCCAGATAATTATACTGCTCTACGGGCTCGAATTTGCGCCTGCCTACAAGGTTACGATAGTTCTTTTTGCAGGTATTATCAGTATGATGTATTTTAAAATAATAGGCACCTTGTTTCTTTCAAACGGTAAGCGTGAAATATATTTTTTCACATTGCTTGGCAGTGTTACCTTGAATATAATTTTTAATTTTATATTGATTCCTCATTTCAATATTATGGGTACAGCGGTTGCCACGGGCGTATCTTACACGGTAATGGGCATTGTTTTTGTCATTGCCTTTTCGAGGATGTACAAAATTCAAGTCAGGCGGATGTTTATACTCACCAAACAGGACATTCGGTTAATTACAAGCCGTTTTAAAAATCTAATCGGGAAAGCATAAGAGGCATAATTATAAACTGCAGGCAACGGAGGTGACTGATATTTCAAAACCATATAATGTTTTACAGGTTATGGATTTTGCCGCCGCCTATCCCGGTAATTTTATCAATTCAATCGAAACACTGGAAAAACAGCTTAGAAGCGAAGCCGGGGAAACGGTATATGTATTTCCTGAAAGAGCAAGAACACGAGATTGGGTTATAAAAATGGCGGAGGACGGGAAATCGGTTTATTTTTTGCCTTCAACGGTTTTAAAAGCGGCGTTCCTTTTAAGGAGACTGATCAAGCAATATAATATAGACATTATTCATTCTCATTTTGCGGCAGTAAATATGTATTTTCCGATTCGGCTTGCGAGATTAGGCAAAAAGGATATTCCGCATCTTGTTCACGCGCACAGCCTTCCAAAAAGGCAGCCAAAACCGTTTCTTGATTATTTTCGATATATGCTGATTGATGAAAAGCTTATCGTTTGTGTAAGTAAAGCGGTTGCAAAAGCGTATGAAAGCAGAGGCCGAAAGTGTGCTGTTGTTATAAACGCAATTGATTTTTCAAGGTTTTCAAACTTTGAGAATCTTGATAAAAATTCTTATAAAAATGCATCGGACGATAAACTCGTTATGATGATGGGTTATAATTTCAAAGTTAAAGGTATTGATTTCGCGATAAAAACCCTTAACGAATTAGATAAAAAACATGAAATAATACTGCTGATTTGTGTTGCAAGCCATCTGGAGCGGGCAAAAGAGCAAATTATTGAAATACTTGGAGAAATACCTGCGTGGATAAAACTGCTGCCTCCCCGTGATGATATTGCGGCATATTACAGGCTTGCAGATGTATTCGCCTCTGCAAGCCGGACAGAGGGTTTGCCGTATTCGATTATTGAAGCGGCTTTCTGCGGTGCGCCTATTGTTGCTTCCGATATCGAACCTCACAAAGAACTGGGCATTCCGTTTTCTGCGGAATTTGAAGGTGAAAACGGGGAACAGTTTTATTACGAAATCAAAAAGTTGCTTTCACGCCCGGCGGAGCAAAGCGCTGCCGAATCTTTAACTGCAAGAAAATATGTTGAGGCAACCTTTACATTGGAAAAATGGACACAGCAAATAATGAAGGTCTACAGAAAAATTATTTAAAAAAGATAGATGTCTTAACAATAAAAAAAATAAATTAATTGCAAAAACCCATTGTAATTGACACAGGAAATTGCTATAATTTTACGAATATTGCGAATGGGGCTTTTATATTGCGGCAATAAAAAATAATTTCCAACGAAATTGGCAATAATATGGTTGGAATATAATTAGGAGGGTTTTTTTGAACAATATGGAAAATGTTGTTGACAAACAAAGCGGCGGTATTGAGATTAATCTGGAAAATCTCATCAATATGATTATTAAAAAATGGTTTCTTATTTTAATTTTCGGTGTTGTTTTTGCGGTAGCCGGTATTATTGTTGCCGAGGTTACCGGTTTTGACACCTTCTCCTCGTCAATTGTCTTTATTGTAAGCAACAGAGATTTGGCCGCCGCCCAGACTGCGGACAGTATTTCGGCGCAGGATATTACGGCTTCAATTGATATGACCAACAACTTTAAGTATCTTCTTACCGGCTCGACGATGATTCAGGAAATACAAAAAACGTTGGAAAAACAAGGAACAGTTATGGACCTTGCTGATATCACATCAGCTATCAGTATCAAATCAATAACGGATACCAGCATCATTGAAATGTCAATCGAAACAAAGAGCGCCGCGCTTTCAAAGGCGATTGCAGATGCTTTGGTAGCTAATTATGAAAAAGTTGTAGCGGTTTACCAGGGCGCGAGAATAAATGTATATGCCAAACCGGAGCTTGCAAAATTTCCGAATAAAAACTCATCAATGGTGCGCAACGGTGCAATTGGCGCAGTTGTCGGTTTAGCGTTGTCTGTAATAATAATTGCACTTACAAACGCAGTAAAAGACACAATCCACTCGGCTGATGACATCAGGGAAAAACTGGAACTTAATATTATGGGAACAGTCAGCCAAATCGGCAAGAATAATAAAAAAGTCGGCGAATTGTCCAGAAGTTTGCTGATAAGCGAAAAGGCGACCGGCTTCGGTTTTATCGAGACATATAAAGCGATCAGAACAAAAATAGAAGGTGTTGCGGCAAAGAACGGTTACAAAACATTTGTCGTTTCAAGCGCGGTTGAAAACGAAGGAAAAACAACGGTTGCAACAAACATTGCGTTGGCTCTTGCGCAAAACGGCAAAACGGTTCTGCTTATTGATGCCGATATCAGAAAACCGTCAATATGCAAACTGCTTGGGATACCGAATGTTAAAGAAAAAGGTCTGCCGGATGTTATCAATGGTGTTTGCACGGTTGACAAGGCTATCAGATATGTCGAAAAGTATAAGCTTTTCATTCTTGCAGGCAGCATGAGTTCTCAAAATCCAACGGAACTACTTTCAATGCCGCAAACAGGAAGCCTTATTAAATCACTTGAAAATGATTTTGACTTTATCCTTATTGATACACCACCCGCCGGCGTTATTACCGATGCTTCTATTATCTCCAATTATGCCGACGCGCTTATACTAGTTATCAGAGAGGATGAAGCGCCAATCAGCGGAATCAACATGGCAATCAGCGACCTGACGAGCAGCGGTACGGATTTAATTGGCTGCGTTTATAACAATGTCACTTCAGGTGTAATAAGCTCTTACGGCCATTACAGGTACGGAAGATACGGCAGCAGCAGATATGGTAAATACCGGTATGGCGGCAGATACGGTTACGGCGGTTACGGCTATGGTTACGGTTACGGTTATGGTTACGGGCATAGCCAGGATGAAAAAACAGACAGTTCTTCTTTGACGAAAAAGTAGCTGAGGTTTTAAAAGCAGGGCTGTAGCTCACGATTCAAAATATCGTTTTGCTGCAGCCTATCCATTGTAAATGAATTTAAATTGTCAGCAATATTCAATTGGCACATACGATTCGCATCCGTTCGAATTTGTTGGATAAAGTCCGGATAAAATCGTACAAAAAGAACAATTAGGAGGGCGTTTTTTGAAAAAGCTTCAATGCGAGGTTTGCGGCAGTACAGATATCAAAAAAACGAGCGAGGATAGTTTTGAATGTCAAAGCTGCGGTGTCAAATATTCGAAAAATGATGTGCAGGCTTTACTGGTTGAGATAAACGGTCCGGAAACAACCGTAAAATCAGCGCCGGTTATTCAAAAGGAAACGGACCCGGGTACTGCTTTGCGTTTGGCGGACGATGCCTTCAGCGCCGGCAATTACGACAAGGCATATTCATATTATACAATTGTTTTAAATTCGGAGAATAATAATGCTTATGTGACTTTTATGATTGGATTATGCAGCGCATGGCAGTCTACACTCACCAAAGAGAATTCCGAAGAATTATTTGAATCATCCCGCAAAGCCGAAGAAATGATAAATACCGGCAAAAGCAGAGAAGGCGACAAATGCGAGTTTATGGTTTGGATGGCAGAGAGAATAACAGAATTCGCACTCTCTTATCAACGCTCCGCAACCGCAATAACCAAGGGCCATATCGGCAGTAAAGCTTTGATTGAGGAAACATGGAAAGGCTTGATAGTTTCGCTTAATTGTTTGCAGTTCGCATCAATTCTGATTAATGAGGATGCAATAGCGAAAATTAAACGGGCGGAAGACACCAAGAAACGTATAGCCCTGCAAGGCAATTATATTATCAATCAATTACTCGAAAAAAGGGAATTCAAAGAACATGATTCGGTTCACAAGCTTGCTCCTTCGGTTGAAGTAAAAAAAATTGCGGACTATTATTCAAATTATTTTGACACATGCATTTTTAATCTTCCTTCAAGCGTGGAAATGCGCAGAAAATCAGAAGAAAGAGAATCAACAAAAAAGAATTACTGGCAGGAACACCCTGAAGAATATAAAGCGCACCTTGAAAGAAAAAAGAAAGCCGAGGCAAAAAAGAGAAAGAACAAGATAATCAGTATTCTCTTTATTATAAGCTTTGTTGTTGCTGCAATAGGGTTTTTTTGGACATACTATATTTATAGCAGTATGTTGCTGCGTCATGCTCATTTAGCATTAGGTGTTTACCTGCTAATTGCCGGCGGAATATATTTTGTTCTTTGGCTAAGAAAATATTTGGCTACGATGAACGAAAAAAAGTAAGACAGGTTCGGTTGGATTCCTTGGAGAATTAACAAAAAATCGGTTGAGGCTTGGGTTAAATACGAAGCTTCGGCCATTTTTGTTTGTGTCCCTCAAAAACGGAATTTCGGCAGTTCGTAAAAAACGTTTGCGCATATAATTTCACTTGTGAGAAAACAAGAGTTATGTTATACTTTGTGCTGTCAGGATACGAATAATAGAAATGAATGGCTTTTCTATAATCCGTCCATTATTATTAATGAAAAGCAGTGAACTGTATGAAAGTCGGTTTAATAACCTATCATAATGCCTTAAATTACGGCGCAGCACTGCAGGCCTATGCAACACAGCGCGCAATATGTAATTTGGGGCATGAATGTATTGTTATTGATTATATCAACACAGCCCGCCGCAGGAAATACAATATGATCAGCCTGATTCGCGAAAAAATGAAACAGGGCGATATTAGGGCAGTTGCTAAAATGGCAGCCGGCAGTATCTTTGTTGCCGGGCGCCAAAAAACATTTAAAAAATTCTATAGTAATAACCTTGTTAAGACGAAAACAGAATACCACAGCAGCGAAGAACTAATGAAACTAAATGATGAATTTGACCTATTTTTAGCCGGGAGCGACCAGATTTGGAATCCTGAGAACAACGGAGCCGATATGGCATTTTTGCTTGATTTCGTGAAAGACATGGAGAAAACCGCGTCCTATGCTTCAAGCTTTGGATTAAGCGAAATCCCTGATGAATTAAAGGATATATATAAGGATAAGTTAAATAAAATCAGATTCCTTTCCGTAAGGGAGTTAAAAGGTGTTGAACTGGTTGAAAAACTGACAAACAGGCATGCGGAATTAGTCCTTGACCCGGTATTTTTGCTTTCAAAGGAAGATTGGGAGGACTTGTGCAAAGATGAAAATAAATATAGTGAACCTTTTATTTTTGAATATACAAACCGCCCGGGACAATTGGAGCAGGCACTTAAAGCAATAAGCTATGATGCAAAAGGCGTAAAAGTCCGAAAAATAAGCCGTTATGTCAATATCAATGATATTTTTGATAAAAATAAGATAATAGATTATTCTATTTCACCGAAAAGATTTGCAGCCAACATCAGAGATGCTCAGCTTGTTGTAACAGCTTCATTTCACGGGACTGCTCTTGCTATTATTTTGGAAAAACCTTTTATTTCTGTTCTTACGGGCGATACCGGGAAGGATAGCAGAATTGAAAGTTTATTGGAAATTGCGGGCTTAAGAAACAGAATTGTTTCTGATAAAACGTCAGCAAATGAAATACTTCCGGCTGTTGATTTCGCGGCTGCCAAGAAACTTCTGGGAATTCACCTGAGCAACTCATTAACCTTTCTAAAAGTTGCGCTCGGTGAAACGGAGGGAGCGGGGTTCAATGACAGAAATCTGTAAAAAAGAAAAGTGCTTCGGCTGCACCGCATGTAAAAATAGCTGTCCGAGTTCTGCAGTTAATATGATTGCGGACGATGAAGGGTTTCTTTATCCGGAAATAGACCAAACACTTTGTACGGACTGCGGCATATGCGTAAATGTTTGTCCTGCATTGGCTGAGTTACCTCCAGGAACAGCTCAAATGTTTTTTGCGGCAAAGAACAGCGACAATGTCAGAAAACGGTCATCTTCCGGCGGTGTATTTTCCGCTCTTGCAGCGGCGACTTTTGAACAAAAAGGATTTGTTTTCGGCGCGGCATTTGACGAAAATCTTAAAGTGGCGCATAAAAGTATTGATTGCATAGAACAGCTGCCAGAAGTATGTGGATCAAAGTATGTTCAGAGCGATTTGAATGGCTGCTTTTGTGATACCAAACGTCTTCTTAAACAGGGCAAAACAGTTCTCTTCAGCGGAACCCCCTGCCAAATTGCAGGGCTGAACGCTTGTTTAAAGAAAGAATATGAAAACCTTATTACCTGCGACCTGGTTTGCCTGGGTGTTCCAAGCCCGAAAGTATATAATTATTATTTAAAATATATTTCCGATAAGATGAAGTCAAATGTTAAAGTTTTTACGTTCAGAGACAAATCTTTAGGTTGGAAAGGGTTCACTTCGTATGCTGAATTTGAAAACGGTGTGAAGGCGCAAAAGAAGCTCTGGCTGAAAACATATAACACCCTGTTTTCTCATAAGTTTATTTCCCGTCCTGTCTGCAGTATATGTCCGTATGCTTCCCTGCAACGACCTGCGGATATAACAATCGGGGACTGCTGGGGAATTGAAAAGCACCATCCGAAATTTGAGGATAAACTCGGCGTATCACTGATTATTATAAACACTCAAAAAGGCAAGAAAATATTTGAAAAAGTTAAGGACAGCCTTACCGTTATTGAAATAACCGAAAAGCAGGCGCTGCAAAACGCGCTGCGGGCACCTGCGAAACCAAATAATAACCGGGCCGGCTTTTGGAAAGCGTTGGAGCGGGAAGGCTATGAGGAAGCGGCAAAAAGATACGCTGAACTAAATCCAATTGGCTATGTAAAAAATTTATTGCAAATGTTTCTGATAAGCACAAATTTGATGAGCAAAATAAAAAAGCACCGGAAATTTTGAAAATTCCGGTGCTTGAACTTGAAATAGCAATCTGTTCCAATTTGGTGCGGTCAGTCCTCTTCGAGTATTGCTTTTCTGTATTTGCTTAAAAGCTCTCTTGCAACGGTCAAAGTGTTTTCGCCGGAAGGTTCCTCCGGGCTGCAGGTGGCAATCCAGTTGCGTTCGGTTCTTTCAAGATTTTTATAAAAGCCGTTTCCTCTGTGTTCGTTTCTGTCGTTCGGCTGCTTGCGTGTCACAGTTGAAACACGCCGAATTCCTTTAAAGTTGACGGCAAGCAATTCGAAAAACGAACGCCAGCGTATGGCATAGTAGGTCTTAATAAGCCCGCCCCATTCATGCCAAGCTGTATCATAAAGCACGGTATCGTTCAGGGGACCCCAAAGAGAAATCTGGGTTAAAACATTGATCTCGAAATTCTGCTTGTCATTATCTGTATTAGCAGCATCATGTGCGTCACTCAGCCATTTAAAAAGTGACAGTTCCTCTCTGGTTTGAAGTAAGCGGTCAATGTCTTCCAAAAGCCTCAGAAAGGCATTTGAGCTGGTTTCAAATTTTCTGACATCCTTATTCCGATAGCCTTCAATAGTATCGTTGTATAGGTTGCGGGTGTGATTGCTCAGTAGTTGCCTGACAATATCGCAGGCATCGTAAGAATAACCGTCTTTTTCAGCTTTTTTAGCGGAAAGCAATGCATCGGCTGCGTCAAAAAGAAGCTTATTGTCATACCTCAGTTCCAATGTGTCACCGATTGCGGCATGCTTCATTTCGGTTGAAGGACGCGCGCAAATAAAGGAACCGGTTTCCCTGCCGGTGCAATTTTCAGAATAGCAGCTGTCCTTCAGCGCCGTTAACGCGTCAACAAGACATGCCTCATCGCTTCCGTAACGTCTTAAAGCATAGGAACTTAGCCACGCGTCCAAATTGATTTCCTTGTTTTCGGTAAGCATTTCAAGCGCTAAATCATAATAAAGCGGATTTTGGTCAACGCTTTCCGGGAACATCCCCGTGCCGACAATATTTTCGTATTTCTTTTTCTCCTGCATATAGGGATTGTCGGCGAGCGCCTTGATGCTCCCATGCAAGGTGTTCCTTCCGCCAATGTTGTTTTGCGTGCCTAAAATAAAATCATAACCCCAAAAACCATTGGTTTCAAGATGTTTGCTTCCGTCCAAATCCAGAATGAGGCAGCGGTTTTTCGGTACGGATTTCACAAGCTTTTCCCGGAGCGAATCGCTTTGCATCACCCAAATCGCTTCACTGTCAAATGAATCGTATAGTTTGAAAACCGCTTTGCCGATGTTTTGCAGGTATTCATTGCTCCCTCTTGTCACCGGCGCGTTATCATGCAAAGGGTCGCAGGCATAATAATGGTTTGCGCCGAGGAGCCTTAGCTGTTTTTCAAGAAAAGCTTTTCCGAGTTTTTTAAAAAGCGGGTCGGAAGGTTCAACCTGATATGTTGTCGCGAAGTTGCACCAAGCCGGATTATGCCTTAATCTTGCTTTTTTGATTATCCTGATAATTGATCTTGGTACCTGCCCTGAATAACCCTGCATAATCGGGGACATGCCCAGCTCTGTTTCCCGTTTGATTATCTTTTTGCCAAGCTGTAACCGGCCTTCAACATATTCCGGGTCCGTCAGGGCCAAATTGCTGTCGAGGTTGGTCATCAGTTGCCAGCTCCAATAGCAGGGACCTGAAAGATACGATAAAGCTCCCTCGTCGCTGTAACCTAAATCCTTGAGTGTGTAGTACCAAACCGCCTCGGTTCCGACAACAGAAAGGGGCATATTGATACCGTTCATTGCCATGAAGTCTATTTCCCGTTCCCAACGTTCCCAATCCCACCAGCAGGCTGAATAGGAAAAGACACGGTAGTTCATGCAAACCCTTTTATCCTGTTCAATGATATGTGTTATTTTATGAATAGGTAGGGGAGCGGAACTGACATGTAGCTGTGTATTTCCGCACCAGGAAAGGTTTACACCGCAGTATTCCTTTAAATAACGGTAGTATGCCATGGCAATGCTTATGGTGCAGTCGCCTCTAAGCACAATTTTTCCGTTAACAGCCTCTATTTCATAGATTCCCTTGCCGTCTGCCTTTTCAATCATTTCCGTTACAAAAGACAATGCAATTCCGGGGGTGTTGCGTTTGATTAAATCGTGCATCTATAGTCCATTCCTTTCTGTTGCAAACAAAACAAATCATTTTAAGCTGTTGAACTGTGCTTTGCCCAATCGAAAATCTTCCGTTTAAGATAGTATAACAAAAAAAAACATATTGTACAAGTTCCGAAAAAAATCATTAAAAAAAGTAAATCATTATTTTATTGTGTTTGCCAGTATGATATAATATCATTACAAAAAATGGGAAGGATGAACGAAATGGAAAAAATCAGAATCGGTGTTGTAGGCTGCGGCGGTATGGGAATGGGATGTCATATTCCGGCTTATAAGCTGGATAAAAAGAGAGTTGAAATTGTTGCCTTTTGCGACATCATTGAAGACCGCGCAATTAAAGCGAAGAAAAAGTTCGCGCCGAAAGCAAAAACTTATGTTGATTTTAATGATCTTATCGCCGATGAAAATGTTGATGCGGTGGATATTTGCACACCGAACTATTGGCATTCCCGCATTGCTGTTGCGGCTCTGGATGCCGGCAAGCATGTCTTCTGCGAAAAGCCGGACGCTGTCAGCCCCGAAGAAGTCCTGAAAATGAAGGCGGCAAGCGAAAAATCCGGTAAGGTGCTTATGGTAATGCGCAACAACCGTTTTCTGGGCGCTTCCAAATTTGCCAAGGAATTTATTGAAAAAGGCAACGCGGGTGATTTGTATGCAGGCCGCTGCGGTTGGATAAGGCGCAGAGGTATACCCGGCAAAGGCGGTTGGTTTACCACAAAAGCGATTTCCGGCGGCGGACCGTTGATTGATTTGGGTGTTCATATGCTTGACCTTGCGATTTGGCTTATGGGCAACCCAACCCCGGTATCGGTTTCCGGCTGTACTTTCTGTAAATTTGCAGATACGGAAACGAGCGATTCGGTGCATTCCGCCTTCGGTGAGAAAAAGGAGGACGGAATTTTTGATGTTGAGGATTTGGCAATGGGCTTTATCCGTTTTGACAACGGCGCGTGCCTGCAGATTGAATTCAGCTGGGCATCCAATATTGAGCAGGAATCATTTTTCGTCGAACTGCGCGGTTCAAAAGCCGGTATGAAATGGAAAAACGGCTATCTGGACATTTTCAACGAAGATGAGGCAGGAAAACTGACCGATGAGAGTCCAACCTTCCCGAAAACAAGCGGACATCAAAGTAATATTGAACACTTCATTGATGTTATTGTAAAAGGCGATGAACCAATATTTAAACCGCAGCAAGGCGTTGATATGATAAAAATTCTGGATGCTGTTTATAAATCAGCCGCGAGCGGCTTTGAAGTCAGGCTGTAATAATTATTGAGGATGTGAAATAACCGGAAAGAGGCAAGTCCGTGAAAATTATTGTTTCGGATACTCCTAGGGAACTCGGTCAGGCCGCTGCTCGGCTTGCAGCGGAATACCTTAATGAACTGATTGATAAAAACGGTTACGCAAGAATTGTCGTTTCAACCGGCGCGTCGCAGTTCGAAACATTTGAGGCGCTGATTGCGTCCGTCATCGACTGGAGCAAAGTTGAAATGTTTCATCTCGATGAATATGCCGGTCTGCCGGAAAGTCATCCTGCCAGTTTCCGCAAGTATTTAAAGGAACGATTTTTTTCAAAGGTCCATTTGTTGGCGGCAAATTTTGTTGACGGCAGTGCCGAAGGCATCATTGAAATTTCAAAAAAGCTGCTCGAAAAGCCGGTAAATCTTGGCTTTATTGGTATAGGAGAAAACGGACATATCGCGTTCAATGACCCGCCGGCTGATTTTGAGACGAAGGATCCGTATATTATGGTCAACCTGAACGCAACCTGCAAAAAGCAGCAGGTTGGCGAGGGCTGGTTCGCAACGGTGGAAGATGTTCCCAAGCAAGCCGTTTCCATGTCTGTGTTTCAAATAATGCAGTGCAAAAAAATTATTTCCTGCGTTCCCCATGCGGTAAAAGCCAAGGCGGTTGCGGATACAATAAACAGCGACCCGACAAATTTAATACCGGCAACAATCTTAAAAACCCATCCCGATTGGACACTGCTTTTGGATAAAAACTCGGCGGCGCTTTTTTAATGAAACCAAATTTATTGAGAGGTGAATGCTATGCTTTTTTACGGAATTGATTTGCTCGATGAAAACCTGAATCATCAAAAGAAACGGTATGTGGGTATCCTAAATGGAGTAATTGATTATATCGGCAGTGAAAGACCGGTAAAATCCTACGGTGAGGAGTATAACGGCAACGGTAAACTGCTTATGCCGGGTCTTTACAATTCACATACCCATTCACCAATGACATTGTTAAGAGGATATGCCGAAAACCTTTCGCTTTCCGATTGGCTGCATGATAAAGTATTTCCCTTTGAAGCAAAGCTTACCGGCGACGATATTTATAACGGCGCAATGCTGGCGATTGCGGAAATGCTTCGCTTTGGTACGGTTTCATTTACCGATATGTATTACATGGGCGATGAAATCGCCAGAGCCGTTTTAGAAAGCGGAATAAAGTGCAATTTCAGTTACGGAATTACCTGCTTTGATGAAAGCGAATATCAAAGTCTTAAGAACTTCAGCGAATCTCAAAGACTTATTGAAAGGTTTCACAATGCAGGCAACGAACGGTTCAAAGTTGATCTGAGCATACACGGGGAATATACTTCAACACCGCGTGTAGTGGCTTCATTGGCCGAGCATGCTGCGGAGGAAGGTGTCAATGTAAACATTCATCTATCGGAAACCGAGGGTGAGCATGATGGATGCAAGGCACGCAACGGTAAAACCCCTGCGCGGTATTTTTATGATCTGGGTGTTTTCGCCAATCCCACCACCGCTGCTCACTGTGTCTGGCTTGAAGGTGAAGATTTCGATATTCTCCGTGAAAACGGCGTTACGGTTGCCGTTTGCCCGGTAAGCAATATGAAGCTTGCCGGGGGTTTCTGCAAGGCGGAAAAAATGCTGCGAAGCGGCGTGAAAGTGGCAATAGGAACGGACAGCGCCGCAAGCAATAACAATTTGAACTTGTTTAAGGATATTCATGCCTTTTCCGTGCTTTATAAATGCTCTTCAGGCAACCCAGCCGCTATAACGCCAAAGCAGTCAATAACAGCCGCTACATCAGCGGGCGCAAGGGCGCAGGGCAGGGAAGACTGCGGTGTTATAAAAGTCGGCGCAAAAGCAGATTTAATTGTTCTTAATACCAATCTGCCTCATATGCACCCGATTCACGATATGCTTAATAATATCGTTTTTGCCTCACAGGGCAGCGACGTTTGCCTGACGATGGTTGACGGGGAAGTGCTGTATAAAGACGGAGCGTATCTGACACTGGATATCGAAAAGATTCTCTACAATGCGGATATATCCACAAAGAATATCTTGGAATTATTATAATGCTTTATAAATTACGGAGTGTGAAATGAAATGCCCGACGAATACAAGCTGCAGATTTACTTAACCCGCCATGGCGAAACATGGGGTAATCTGCCGTCGGATGACAGCAATAAAAGTCGGAAAACAGAAGAAGAAAGGCATGATCCGGGTCTCACCCCATGGGGATTAAAGCAAGCACAGCTTTTGGGCGAAAGACTTAGCCTTAAAAGGTTTGACGCGATTTTTTCAAGTCCGCTGATCAGAGCTGTTTCAACAGCTTTCGAAACCTCAATCCGTCAGCCGAAAGGACCGGTTCAAATTGAACTGATAACTGATTTAATGGAAATCGGCACACCTTGGAGCTATACAGGCTTTCCGGTTGAAGAAATAAAACATCGTTATTCATGTGTGGCCTCGCGAGAAAGTATTATTAGCACTGAGGATTGGATTGAAGCGGAGAAAGATGATGAGCGGGAGGCATATATGAGGCGCGCAGAACATTGTATCGCGTATTTTCGGAATCGTTTCCGGGACGGCGAGCGTGTTTTCGTTGTTGCCCACGGCAGTTTTAATACCTACCTGATAAGAGCTGCGCTCGGCCTTAATAACACCAATGATTTTAACTTCTGTCAGGAAAACACAGGACTTACAAAAATCAAATACTTTATGGACGATAAAGCACGTCTCTCTTATTCAAACGAAACATCGCATTTGTTTGCCGAAAAACCGAATATTACCTTTTCGCTTTAGTAGTTAAATACAGTTAATTTATTTGAGGAGCTTCATCATGAAGAAAATTGCTGTTATCGGGCATTTCGGCGGCGAAAAAGAAATGCTTGACGGCCAAACAATAAAAACAAAAATATTGTGGGAAGAGCTTGGCAAAACAAACGAGTTCGAAATGATGAAAATCGACACCTATGGGTGGCGAAGCAATCCAATAAGGCTTTTTAAAAACTGCAGGCGGGCTGTCAGGCAAAGTGAAACAGTTCTCATGCTGCCTGATTACAACGGATTTTTAACTCTGTCGGTTTTGCTCCCTCTTTTTAACAGGAATAATAAAGCAAAGCTTATATATATTGTTGTCGGCGGGTGGCTTCCGGTTTATCTGAAAGAGCATCCGTTTTATTTAGGAAGAGCCAAAAAGTTCAGCACGATTGTTGTCGAAACCGAAGCAATCAAAATGGCGCTTGAAAAACTCGGGCTGAAAAACGTGTCCGTTGTCCCGAACTTTAAACGACTTGATTATACGAATAAAACCAACCTTGGTTTTGAAAAGCCCTTTTCATTTTGCTATTTCTCCCGTGTTATTCCGGAAAAGGGGATTAAAGAGGCTGTTGAAGCTGTCAAAGCAATCAATTTAAAATCAGACAAATCAGTCTGTACATTCGATATTTATGGTCCGGTTGGTGCTGATTATAAAGAGGACTTCAATGAATTGATTTGCGGTTCGGAGGATACGATACGATACAAAGGAATTGTACCCTTTGATAAAAGCGTGGAAACGCTGGTCAATTACTACGCGATGCTGTTCCCGACGCTTTACTATGCGGAGTGTCTGCCGGGAACGGTAATCGATGCCTATGCCTCCGCAGTTCCGGTCATAGCATTTAACTGGAGCTCAGGCGCTGATGTGGTAAAGCATGGAAAAACGGGCTGGATTTGTGAAGAAAACACGGTTGCTTCTCTTATTAAAACGATTGAGTTCTCTATGGCTAATGTAGAAACGGTAAAGATAATGAAGCGAAACTGTCTAACTGAAGCTGAACAGTATTCGCCTGAAATATGCCTGCCGAAAATAATAAAAATTATTCAAGGCGATTAAACATCGTTATAGTTAATAAACTTTATATGAATTTTCCTATTTTTATCTTTACACCTTTAAACAAATCAAGTAAAATGTTAATAGACAAAATTTGGGAGGTTGAGAGATGACACCTGTTTATAAGAGAATCCTTCTAAAACTAAGCGGTGAGGCGCTCTCGGGCGGGCAGGGACACGGAATTGATTTCGACACAGTATTAAGTGTTTGCTCCGCCATTAAGGAATGCAACAGTATGGGGGTTGAAATAGGGCTTGTTGTCGGAGGCGGAAACTTTTGGCGCGGGCGCTCAAGCGGTTCAATGGACCGTACCCGTGCTGATCACATAGGCATGTTGGCAACGGTTATGAACTCTCTGGCTCTTGCTGATGCCCTTGAACAGCTTGACGTGCCTGTGCGTGTGCAGACCGCAATCAATATGCAGCAGATATCCGAACCGTATATCCGCAACAGAGCAATCAGCCATTTGGAAAAGGGAAGGGTAGTAATTTTCGGCTGCGGCACCGGTAATCCCTATTTTACAACAGATACGGCGGCTGCTCTTAGAGCAGCGGAAATTGACGCGGAAATTATCTTTAAAGCAACCAATGTAGACGGTGTCTATGATAAAGACCCCAACAAGTGGCCCGATGCTAAAAAATTCGATAATCTTACATACAGTGAGGTTTTGAACAAGGATTTAAAGGTGATGGACAGCACCGCCGCTTCTCTTTGCAGAGATAACAAGATACCGATTTTAGTATTCAATTTGGAAGACCCGAAAAATATTATTGCTGCGGTTTGCGGCGAAAAAATAGGAACAATCGTTAAGGAGGATTAGTTCATGGAAACAGTATTTGCAACAGCAAGGGAAAAAATGGGTAAAACCATAAGCGTCTTGAAGAATGATTACTCGTCAATCAGAGCAGGCAGAGCAAATGCTGCGGTTTTGGATAAAATCAGGGTAGACTATTACGGTATTCCAACACCAATAAACCAAATGGCGGCTATTTCCGTTGTCGAGGCAAGAATTCTAAATATTCAGCCATGGGATATTTCAACCCTCCATCCGATTGAAAAGGCAATTCAAGCCTCTGATTTGGGGATAAACCCTCAGAACGACGGGCGAATTATCCGCCTTGTATTTCCTCAGCAAACCGAGGACAGACGCAAGGAAATTGTGAGGGATATTCACAAAATATCGGAGGAGTCTAAAATAGCCATTCGTTCAATCCGCAGGGATTGCATCGAAAAACTGAAGAAAATGGAGAAGTCAGCTGAAATAACAGAGGATGACCTGAAGGATGGCGAAAAAGAGCTGCAGGAAATAACAGATGAGTATATTAAGGATGTCGATGTTATTGCGGTAGCCAAGGAAAAGGAAATAATGGAAATTTAGCGCAGGAGGAATAAATAAAATGCCGGATGCTGCGAATTTACCTGCGCATGTCGCAATAATTATGGACGGCAACGGCCGTTGGGCAAAGCGCCAGGGGTTATCGCGTTCGGAAGGGCATAAGCAAGGTGCCAAAACCTTCCGGAAAATTTGCGAATACGCTGCCGATTTAGGTATCGGGTATTTGACATTCTACGCCTTCTCAACAGAAAACTGGTGCCGCCCTCCGGAAGAAGTGGCTGCCATCATGGACCTTTTCAGAGACTATCTGCATGAGATGGAGGAGCGTAAGCAGGAAAATATCAGAAGAGGGTTTAGGCTGAGATATATAGGTGAAAGAACAGGATTGCCGGAAGATATTATTTCGCTTATTGATATTGCTGAGCGCGAGTCCTTGGCAAACGGCAAAACGACTGTAAACCTTGCGATTAATTACGGCGGAAGACAGGAAATTTTACATTCTGTCCGCTTACTTGCCGAAAAAGTGACAGCAGGTTATCTTTTGCCGGAAGATATAACTCAAGCGGATATTGAGGCAGGGCTGTATACCGCCGGCCAGCCGGACCCTGATTTGATTATCCGCCCGAGCGGGGAATACAGGCTTTCCAACTTTCTCACATGGCAGGCGGCCTATTCGGAGTTTTGGTATTCGGATATTCTCTGGCCCGATTTCAGCACAGATGATTTTGATAAAGCGTTAAGTGACTTTGCTGCGCGCAACCGCCGTTTCGGCGGAATTTAAAGCAGGGCGGATGCTTACCTCCGCCGTTGCAAGCAAAAATTACGGTGAGAACAAAAAACAACAGAGAAGGTATATAATGAAGCAGCGGTTTATTACGGGCATACTTTGGGGAATTGTAGCGATAGTGACATTTATTTTTCTGTTTTCACCATTGATGGGTATTCTTGTTACTTTTTTTTCCGTCATGGCTGTGCATGAAATTGAAAAGGTCGCCAATGTAAAAAATGTGCCTATTATAGTGATCAGTTTAATTTTCGCGGGACTTGTTCCGTTTTTTAATGAATATCATGTGCTGGAGCATTTTCATATCCCGCAAACACCGGTTATTATTATTTATATTATTGTGCTGCTGTCACTTATGCTTGCGAAATTTGAAACAACAAAGTTTGAACATGTGGCAATCGTTATATTCGCATCGATTTCGGTTCCGTATAGTTTGTCGACATTTATGCTTTTACGCGATGTTTATAAAACCTATCCGGGTACTTATCAGCAACCTTCAAAAGGTTTTTTCCTTTTTTTTATTGCCCTCTCATGTGCATGGATAACGGATATATTCGCCTATTTAGTCGGCAGAAAATTGGGTAAACATAAGATGTCTCCGAAAATCAGCCCGAAAAAGTCTTGGGAAGGTGCAATTGGCGGTATATTTTTTAC
>Ga0118677_10001664_pt1 | contig 46480 bp, 31 predicted proteins | sample AliMusrvi5mmetaG_FD_86154 | JGI IMG/M metagenome (GOLD analysis project Ga0118677, IMG submission 86154) | reverse complement strand
ATCGGTCCCGTTCAAGACTACACCCCAAAATGCCGCGCGGCCGATCAAATCCCTGGTGGTGCTGGTGACCGCTTACGATTCCAACAATGCGGTTCTGGCTTCTGACACAGATCCAGGCCCAAACACTAGCGTGAGGTTCCGAGCGTCGTCCGCATCAAGGGTCGCGCTTGTCGTAATCAATTCGTCTGAAACCGACGCCTCCGTAGTTATGGCACTCTTGGAGCGATGACTGCTCTGCGGAGCAACACGACCCTCGGCCCGCGGTCCTCGGCAAGGGCGGTTGCCAGGTCAGAAGGCGATGTCGTCCTCGGGCTCGTCGTTCGGTTTGTTCTCCTGGTCCTCGTCCCCTTTCCACCAATCGTCGTCCAAGTTTCTGTGAAGTGTTTCTCGCGACCGTAGGTTGCCCTCCAAGTCCTTCTCGTAGCGTGAGTTTCCACGATGTCGGCGTGGGGCAGTGGGGCGGGCGCTCGGTCCCTGGAAGATGATTAGGCCGGGATGGTGGTTAATGCCCCGGGAAGTACTACCGCACGGCTTTGCGGGCGGCAGGAGGCTGCGGGGAAATCGGCGCCGCGGCGTCCGCAGGCGCCGGGCCCAGGTTGCTCTTTGCGCCAGGTAGTCCGTACCAGTACGTGGCTACGCTATAGGCCATGTCGCATTCAGCCCAGTGCCAGATTTCCATGTCGAACTTCAGCGACTTGGCAAATGGAATCGCGTCAAGTCCGCGCGTGCGGGTATTGGTGGTCTGCCCCTGGTTTCGCGGGCCTACGCGGGGCTGATTGCAATAAGGCCCCTGGAATACGGTAGCCGCGCCCCAGGCATAGCCATAGTAGTCCTCGCTCCCCGTGCCAAAATGTGAAGGGAAGTTCTCTCCGTCAACCCAAATCTTCTCATCGCCCTCGCCCCACCAGGCCTTCGTCGGGTTCATGACGGCCAAGGTGTCGCCCAGGTAGAGGCCCTTGCCCTTCAACGTGATGTAGTTCCAGTCCGTCATGGGACGGGTGTGGATCGGGTAACGGTAATGCCATTGCGCGTGAAAGTACATCGAGCGGTCGTCCCATTTCCAGGTGGAGGTCAGGGTTTTGAGTTTTAGCGAGACCTTCTCTTTGCCAAGATTGAGTACCACCAAGCGGGCTGATTTCTGGTAAGGCATCACCCAGCGACAGGTCATTGTGCCGTTCTTGGCGACGGATCGATACCAGCTTTTCAGTTCGTTCAATCCCACGCCGCTGCCGCAGAACTCGCCCAAAGGACACCAGATCGTCTCCTCGCCGTCGCAAGTCAGGCGGAGCACGGTGGATCGCAGGGCCTGCTGGTCCTGATTGGGTTTCAGACCGTCGAGCCGTATTTCGCAGAGACGCACTGCGGCAGGCCCTGGCGGAAGATCGAGGGCCACTTCATTCCCCGGCTCGATCACTTGGTCCATCGCACTGGCACTGCCCTGGGCGGGTGGTGGATCGAGCAATGTTTTGGCTATGTTCGAGACGGTCGGCGCAATCGCCGTGAACTGGGCCATCGTGAAGGTTTGGACCTTGGTATCGACCGGATAGGTGCGGTATTCGATGTTGTACCATCGGCCGGGTGGACGAGACTGCGGATTGTTGGCACCCTGTTCATAGGTGATCTTGCAGTTCCGTGCGTAGGGGATTGGCAGATAAAGGTTGGTGGCGTGGCCGGCGTTTTCAATTCCCAGTGGCTGCGGCACGAAAGACTTGCCGCCCAGCAGGTCGCCCAACCGCTGGGCAATGGCCGGCTGCTCGGCCCCATCCAGATAGAACCGCACGGTGCCGATCGGCGAACTGCCACCGGTCCAGAATCGCACGATGCAACCTGGCCCTGCCACGTCCATGAGAACCCATTCGTAGCGGTTTTCTCGCTTCTCCACCTTCCATGCGTTGATCGGTTGCTCCATGTTATCGTGATTGGCGAACCAACCGGCAGAATCGCTGGGCCTTTTTGAACGCCGGTCGTAGCTGCTCTCTTGGCGGCAGACGTATTCCGGCCGTGGCCAACGAGCAACCGCTTCGCAGTCGATCATCTCGTCCAGTAGAGATTGCAGGGAGACGACCGGATCCTGTGCCGCAACCGCTCCCGCCAGACTTGAGAGCAGGACGGCACCCAGGTATTTTATAACATATCTCATTGCGATCTCCATTCCGAAGGATTTGGAATCACCGCACTCCAAATTACCGTGGCAGGGCCGCATTCCGGGCGATCTGCAAGGCCGCGTTTAGCATGGCGTCTTCCTTGCCGACGACCGCGCCGTTGATCGGCTTGGCCGTCTGGTGAACGACAACATCCGGCTCGACGCCCACGCGGCTGTATGGCTTGCCCTGGGGCGAATAGAACTTGGCCGTCGTCAATCGCAGGCCCGAGTCCGAACCGTCGAGTTGAAAGATCCCCTGCACGGAACCCTTGCCAAAACTGCGGACGCCGACGATCGTGCCTCGGTGGTGATCGTGAATCGCTCCCGAAAAGATCTCGGCCGCACTAGCGCTTTCCTGATCGATGATTACCGTCAAAGGCACGCGCCAAGTGCCTTCTTGATGGGCTGTGTAGGTGCTGTCTTCCTGGGCGATGCGGCCGTGCGTGGAGACAATCACCCCCTGATCGAGAAATAGGTCGGCGATATCGACCGACGAAATCAAGAGACCGCCCGGATTGCCGCGAAGGTCCATGATCAAGCTCCGCATACCCTCGCGGTGCAGCCGCCATAGCGCGGCTTCCAGGTCGCGACGAGTCGTCTTCTGGAAGCAGGTCAGCCGCAGATAGCCAACGCCCTGTTGGGTATCGAGAATACGGACCTGATCGATGCTAGGGACTTCAACTCGTTGACGGCGGACGGCCAGTTGGCGATTGGCCTCGCCAGGAGCGGCGAGGGTCAGGTTACATACGCTTCCTTCGGGACCTTGCAAGAGGTTGGCGGCTTGGTCGGTCGTGAATTGACTGGTTTGGCGGCCGTCAACGGCAACGATCCGATCGCCGGCCCGCGCGGCGGCCTGCTCAGCGGGACTGCCACCGATCACGCGGACGATCACCAGCGAGCCGGCCTGGGCCTTCAACTCGATGCCTAGTCCGACGAAGCTGCCGTCGATTTGGGAATAGACTTCACTGAGCTGGTCAGGCGTGAGAAAGGCTGAATATGGGTCGAGCGAATTGGTGGCCCCGCAGAGATATTCCAGGATCACGATGGTGGGGGCTAGCCCCAAACGCTGCTGAGCCAGATTGGCCGCTATCACGGCACTGTCGCGGGCTTCCGTCCGGTTGGCCACGCTGCGCTGCACTAGCGTCTGTCGAAGTTCGCGACGGAATGCCTCGACTGCAGTTGGATTGCAGTTGGGCAGGTTTCGCTGGAGGAAGACCGGCTCACCGAGCGCCGTTTCCAGATCCGAGGTGCCCCGATCGACGAGGTTCTTCCACGCCGGCTGCTCTACGTAGTGAGTCTCGATCTTCAGTAGTACTTGCAGATAGAGTTCGAGTGCCTTCTCGGCCGGCATTCGCGAGACGTTCTCGGCAAAACTGCGGTCGGCATAGCGACGGCTCAGGTCGTAATGCAGCCGGGCCAGCTCGAAACGCTTCTCCAGGACGTTCTCCTCGGGGAATTGCCGCAAGCCCTCTTCATAATGAGCCAGAGCTTCGCCCCATCGCCGCTCAACTTCCAGTTCCTGGCCACGCTGCAAGTAGCCGTCGATCCGAACCGATCGCTCGGAAAAAGCAAGGGAAGAAGTGCTTGGCTGTTGTGCCACCGCAGGCACGGTCAGCACTGCCGCAAACCAGAGAACGGCTGCCGCAAAGAGCCTTCGTCGCATGGTGTCGTCCGTGTGGGGTTGGAACGCTGCTTGAGTCTAGTCCAAGGCAAGTCGATCCGGGAACTGATCCGTCCAGTTATCCAGCGCGCAAACGTCGCACACGCTCGCGCTACATAGGAGTATAGATCACAATTGGACGGGCGTCAAAAAAATAACCTAGAAAACACGGTCCAAAAACCGTTCAAAACGGCGCATTCCAACCTCCTGGCGCGTTGCACAACGAACAAACCCTGAAAGCGGAAAAGCGGCCTTGCGAGGATCGTAGCAGACGAACGGCTTAACCCAGATTTTGCGCCACCGCAACAGTTTAAGCTTGCCCAAACGGAACAATCGGCAGATCCGAAAAAACCAAAAAGGCAGTCTACTTGGAAGCGTCCACGTCGGGAGTGTGCCACAGGCCATACGATTTCACTGAGCGCCATGAGGAAAGCACTCGGCGTTTAAGCGGAAAGCGATTTTTCCCTATCTCACCCGCCTCAACCCACTGCCTACCAGCGTCAGCTTTTTCCGTCTGGCCGCTGAGACAAAATCGACCGTCGCCGTCCGCTCCTTGCCACTGCCGCCTAGAGCAATGACCTTGCCGAGGCCGTACTCGGGATGCAGAACAACCATCCCCTGCCGGAAAAGATCCGGATCAAGAGTCTCGCGCCGCTGGCCATCGCCAATCAACTCCGCAGCGGTTTGTAGCCCAGGGCAATACTTATCAACCACGGCCTCTTGCGGCTCGTCGCAATGGAAGACCGGCTCGTGATCCTCGGGAAATTCGTCGATATCGTCGATGGCCATGACGCGGATCGTATCCGGCCGCTGAACGGCCATCTCGCCTCGCGGCAACTCCATGAGAAACGAGCTGGGAATCGCCGGTTTCCGCTCGCCGCGGAAATCTCGATATTGGACCAGGCTGAGCTGCAATCGCTCCTGCGCTCGCGTGATGCCGACGAACATCAGCCGCCGCTCTTCCTCCAATTGTTCGGCATGTTCGCGGCTTCGCTGGTGCGGCAGCAGTCCTTCTTCGACGGCAACTAAATAGACGCAGGGAAACTCCAGCCCTTTGGAAGAATGCAGCGTCATCAGGGTCACGCGATCAAGCTGTGTCTCCCACTCGTCCGTGTCGTTTACCAGGGCCGTCTCCTCAAGGAATGCTTCCAGGTTCCCGACGACCTGCGAGGGGGATGACTCCGGATGCCGCTCGTCAAACTCTCGAGCCACCGTTAAAAGTTCCTGGATGTTGGCCAGCCGCTCTTCGTCTTCTTCATCGCCGGATGCCTTCAGCATCGCCTCATACCCCGACTCGTTCAGCACCAACCCCAGCATTTCCTCAATCGGCCCGTGGGCAGCGGCGACTAGGCGATCGACAATCTGTACAAAAACCGCAACCAACTTGGCCGCCCGAGCGGAAATGGTCTCAACCTTCTTCGCCTCCCGGGCTGCATCCAGCAACGTCATCCCGTGTTGGCCGGCATGACGCGAGAGCCGCTCGATCGTTGTTTTGCCAATGCCGCGGGTCGGTGTGTTAATTACACGGAGCAGGGCCACCTCGTCGTAGGGATTGTTGACAAGCTGCAAGTAGGCCAGAACGTCCTTGATCTCCTTCCGCTGAAAGAACTCGACGCCTTTGACCATCTGATAGGGAACGCCCGCCTCGCGGAGGGCGAACTCAAACGACCGGCTCAGTGCGTTCGTGCGATAGAAGATGGCGAAGTCGCGAGCATGGCGGCGGCTGGCGGCGATCTCGTCCGCAATCTCGTCGGCAATCCCTTGGGCCTCGTCCCTGTGTGTGCGATAGGTCACCATGCGGACCGGTTCGCCCGCCGCGTTTTCGGTGAAGAGGGCTTTCTTCTTCCGCCGCAGATTGTGCGAAATGAGTTCGTCCGCCACTCGCAGGATCCGCTTCGTACTGCGATAGTTCCGTTCCAAACGAACGACGCGGACCTCGGGAAAATCCTTCTCGAAATCGAGGATGTTGTTTAAATTGGCCCCCCGCCAGCCATAGATCGACTGATCCGGGTCGCCGGTCACCGCCAAATTTGGATAGTCGATCGACAGTGCCCGGGCGATAGCGTATTGGGCCAAGTTCGTGTCCTGATACTCGTCAACCAGAATATAGCGGTAACGCTCATCGAGACACCCCCTCACTTCAGGGGACTCGCGGAGCATGGTGGCGACGTGCAGCAACAGATCGTCGAAATCAACCGCGTTTGAACTAGCTAGTTTCGCCTGGTAGGCGGGGTAAATTTTCTGCACGATGCTTCCGAGTGGATTTCCAGACTTCGGCTGGTACTGCTCGGGGCCGATGAGATTGTTTTTTGCCCAGCTAATGGCACGGCCGATCGACTCGGGGGAAGCAAAGGTGGCATCGGTCTGCAATTGCCCCATGACTCGCCGCAGGGCTTGTGAACTATCGCCGGTATCGTAGATTGTGTAGTTTGCCTCAATCCCCACGGCAGTCGCATATTTACGCAACATTCTGGCGCAGAAGCGGTGAAAGGTGCCGATCCAGACCTGGCTGCCTGGGGCAAGCCGCTGGACGCGGAGCCGCATTTCGTCGGCCGCCTTGTTTGTAAAGGTGAGGGCGAGAATCTGCTGTCCCGGAACGCCGTCGGCCAGCATCCGCGCAATGCGGTGTGTGATGACCCGCGTTTTTCCGCTTCCCGGTCCGGCGAGAATCAGCAAGGGACCGTCGTGGTGCAGGACGGCCTCCCGCTGGGCCTCGGTCAAGTTTTGCAGAAGATGTTCCATCTTCTATATATATAGCGATTTCACCAACTATTGGGAGAGGCTCAGCCAAGTGATTGTTGAAATTTGACAGCATTGGTATACTTTCCCGATATGAGCAACGGGATGGTCTCGTTGCCGCAGCAATACACACTTGATCGTTTACGAGAGAAATCAGATGGCAAGCAGTCGGATTTCGCCGATCAAGACCGATACCGAGGCCAAGGATTTGGACGACAAGCCGAGGAAAAAACATTTTTGTGGCTCGTAATTTTCGCTACTTTGAAAAAAAACGAGGCCACCGACGGACCGGTTCCCGGCTGTTGGGCAGCGTCGGCGAGGCTATATTCTTCACCGTCATGCTAGTGGTCGGCTGCGCCGCCATCTTTTTCGGCGTCGCCTGCCTGATCGTTCCCGAATGGCGGGTCAATCATGGCTTCGTCGAGCATACGTGCAAGGTCGTTGAGAAGCAGGTCGTTGAAGTTCCGAGCGAAAAAGGGCTGCTCTTCCAGCCCGTTTTCAAGATCGACTACCAGATCCAGGGAAAAACCTACCTACAAAAAACCTACTACGACATCCATCATTCGACGCGAAGCACGAGGGATCAGGCACGAGCAGTCATCGAAGGATTTTCCGTGGGAGAGACCTATCCTTGTTGGTATGATCCGGCCGATCCGAATATTACCGTGCTCGTGCGGGGTTACCAGTGGTGGATCTGGCCAGCGCTGCTAATTCCCGTTTCTTTCGTCATCATCGGAATTGGCGGACTGGTCTTCACGGTACTACAGTGGGGCAAATCGTTGGAGCACCGCGCCGCAGCCGTGCGGAGCGTGCCGGCCCCAGAGTTGTTTGACCTTCCGGCGTCCGTCGATCCAAAATACCCTTACGTCCCCGATTGCAGCGAGATCACTAGCAGTCCCGGCACGCGACTGGCCTATCGCCTGCCGCTGACACAGTCACCCGGCTGGACACTGTTCGGTCTCTTGGTGGCCTGCGTGGCCTGGAACGGCGCGGTATCGGTCTTCGTAGTGATGGCCGTACACAGTATTTTGGCAGGAATTTCCGACTGGCTGATGACGCTATTTATCGTGCCATTTCTTGCCGTGGGCATTGCCTTGGTGGTCGTATTCGCTCGACTGTTGCGCCATACGGCTGGCATCGGACCAACGCTCGTCGAGATCAGCGATCATCCCCTGCTACCTGGCCATGGTTATCGCCTCTTCCTGTCTCAATCGGGGAATTTGAAACTGACAACGATTGCGGTGTCACTCATCTGCGAGGAAGAAGCGGTCTTTCGTCAGGGCACCAACGCCCGCATCGAAAGCCGCGAGGTCTTCCGCCAATCTCTTTATTCGGGGGCAAGTGCAATCATCCGGCCAGACGAACCGCTCGAGGCCGAGTGCGATCTGCGGATTCCAGCCGAAGCTATGCACTCCTTCCGCGCCAGCCACAACCAGGTGCAGTGGAAGCTGATCGTGCATGGCGAAGTTATCGGCTGGCACGGTTTCCAGCGATCGTTCCCTGTCGTTGTTCGGCCCTTAGGATCTGTCCAATATTGACACTGCGGTTTTGACCTTACCCATCACTCACGTCCGTGGAAGAACAGACCCATGAACGAGCCGGAAATCATCATCCGCCTGGATAAGGACGGCCGGATTTATTCTCCCGGCGCGACGCTTTCCGGAGAGTATCGCATCGAGGCCGTGGAGGGCCAGACCCCGCAATCTGTCGAGGTATCGGTTCTTTGGTATAGCGAGGGCAAGGGCGACGAAGATTTGGCCGTCCACGAGTTCTGGCGAAAAGACGCCGACTCCGGCGAGTTGGGCGATTCTCGCCGTCCAGATCGCTTCAGCACTACCCTGCCGCAAAGCCCCTTGAGCTACGACGGCCAAATCGTGAAGATTCACTGGTGCGTCCGCGTGCGGGTTATTTTCAAACGCGGCCGCGACCTCGTGGCCCAAAGGTTCTTCCGGTTGGGAAATGTCCCCGCGGCTAGGCCGCCTAACCTTGATCCGACCGATCAGACGTCGGATACGCGAAATGAAAATACGAAATCCGAATGACGAAATCCAAAACAATTTCAAAGCAGAAATACTAGAATTCCAATATCAAACCCGTTTCGTGCCTTTGTCATTTGGGTTTTGTATATATTTCGGATTTGACATTCGAGTTTGAATTTTCGTTCCTTATGCCTAATCATCCTCCCAGCCTCGATCGGAGCAACCCCTTCTGTGCCGCGCGGCTGCGGCCAGGCACAATCGACTACGTCTTTGAACGGGGCAAGAGTCTCGAACAACTCGTCGATGCCCTCGAAGCTAATGCCTGGCGCGGCCAAATCATTGGTAGCCACGGCACCGGCAAGTCGACCCTATTGGCCGCCTTGGCGCCGGTCATGGAAGGCCGCGGCCGGTTGGTCAGATCCATTACCCTCGTGGCCGGAGAGCGACACCTGCCGCGGGAATTCCTCAGGTCGTTGCGGCTCTCTGCTGGTTTGGGCGTGGCCGCAGTCGACGGCGTTGAACAACTTCATGCATGGAATCGCTTGCTCCTGAAGCAATTCTGCCAGACTCAAGACATCGGCCTCGTGGTAACCTCGCATCGTTCGGCAGACTTGCCCAACCTCTACGAAACGGCCCTCGACGAGGTTCGTGCTTGGAGCGTGGTCCAACGGCTTCAAAAAGGGTTTCCACCGCGGATCCAAAGCTGCGATCTTGTCCAACGACTGGGCCAACGTCAGGGTAATCTTCGGGAAGCGTTGTTTGATCTCTATGACCTCTATGAAGATCGCTCGCGCGGGTAGGTTTATTATATTCTTCTCCACGACGCGAATCGTGATCTACATTTACTAGGTGTTGTTGCGCACATGCCGCTGCGATGCAATAGGTCGCCTTTGCGCAAAAACCGCCACGATCGCTACAACAAGAATACTCAACCAAATGCGCGGCCGACTGAGGTCGCTCCTTGACGATTCGACCAAAAGCGGATGAGATGAAGAGGTCGACGAATTATCGACCACCAAGGGAGACCTGATAATGAACTGGACGAATCTGCGCCGGGTGATGTTGACCTGTTTTGCAACAGCTATCTTACTGGGTACGCCAAGCCGTGGTTGTGCAGAGTGCGCGTTGTGGGATTGGTTGTTCGGCCACGGGCAAACGACTTACGCGGCCCCTTACTGCCCGCCCAACGTCTACGCTCCCGCCGCGCCAGCCTATGGCTGCGTTCCAGCTCAATGCGTTCCAACTCAGCCTTGTCAGCCTTGTCAGCCCTGTCAACCCTGCACACCGACTGCCACCTATCGCATTTCCTACCGACCTGTGCCTACGGTGGCCTACATGCCAGTTGTGCGGGTCGATCCTTGCAGCGGCTGCGCGGTGACGACGTACCGTCCAACCCGCGCCTGGACCTACCAGGCATCGCTGTTGCCATATACGACGTACCGAGTCATCAACACCCCCGCAGCCATGTGCGTTGGCTCCTGCGGTAGTTGCGCCCCATGCAGCGGATATTCGACATCCGGCGGCGGATGCTCATCGTGCGGCACAAGTTATGGCGGCTGCTCGACTTGCAACACGGGTGTCTCCAGTGGTTATGTCGCGTCAGGTGGATGCTCTTCGTGTGCGTCGAGTCCAGCGACATGGTCCGGCACGCCGTTACCCCGCCCTGGCGACATGAGTCAGCCGCCGGTATCTTCGCCTCCCTCGACCATTCCATCGCTGCCCACGACAATTGGCCCGCCAACCAGGGCACCCCTGATTCCCAGTTCTTCATTGGAAATGCCCAAGACTTATGGTCCTGGCGCCGCGAGTGCTCCGATCTCGCCGAGTGCGCCCAGTGCTGGTGGTTCGCCTTCCGGTACGAATTACCGCCCCCCAACATCCAACGAGGGAAGCCGCAGCGTAGAGCCGTTGAAGATTCAGAACATCCCACCTGTTCCCAACGGTCCACAACTGAACCCCACGCCAAAATTGCGTCCTGAGATCGAGAATCGCACGACCTCTCGACCAATTTTGCAGGCCACTTACTTCCAGCTTCTGCAATCACCTCCGGCATCGGTTCCAGCACGAATAATCGCCATGCCGGTGCAGACCGCCACACAGCCCGCATACGGCAGCGGCTGGCAGCAGACCGAATAATTGATCGGCGGTCACCCACGTAACAACAATCTGTAGGGTGGGCCGAGCTCGCGGGTCACATTGAAAGAGCAGTGGGACTCGCTCTTCGCTTACTCAGGCTCCGACCTTGACGTCCGTGGCCTTCGCTTCCTTGTATTCTATGACAGAAGATTCTGAGAAATCCATGCTTGAAATAGGGTCCAATCCATGAGAAAATAGGAGGATTAGCCAGTAATAAACCTCTGCATAGGAGTTGATAATGAGTCGATTTACCCTTGGAAGGCTGTTTTTTGCCAGCCTCTTGGTGGCGTGCGTCGCGATCGGGCAGGCCGCAACTGAATCCAAGCCAGCAAAGAAACACGCTCACAGGAGTGAGAAAAAGCCCAGCTCCGATAAGCAGGAACCTAGAGATTCGGTGACTTCGACCGTAAAAAAAACACCGGATGAGAAGATAGCCGACAACAAAAAACCCGATGCGAAGAAGGCCGACGAGAAAAAGCCAACTGCCGAAAAGGAGGCCGCTGCCAAGCCGGCTACGCAAAAGCTCAACAAAGGCCCTTTCCGCATCGAGGTTGGATTGGATGGCGTCTTTGAGGCTCAGAACCAGGCCGATCTCTTCATTCGGCCTCAGGAATGGGCTACTTTGTCCGTTCTCAAGGCAGTCGAACATGGCGCGGTCGTCAAGCAGGGTGACTTGGTTCTTGCCCTGGACACGGAAAAAATTGACCGGGTGATTGCGGACCTTCGCTGCGAGCTAGAACTGAATGCGTTAGCCCTCAAGCAGGCGGTTGCCCAGTTGGCCGCCATGGAAAAAATTGCTCCCCTGGAAACGCAGGCGAACAATCGCAGTCGCCGGATCACCGAGGAAGACTGGAAGCGGTTTCAGGAAGTGGAGAGGCCGCTGATGGCCAAAGTGACCGAGTTCCACTTGAAGGCGGCCCAGGAAACTCTTGGATACGCCGAGGAGGAATATCGTCAACTGGAAAAAATGTATAAGGCCGACGATCTGTTGGAAGAGACCGAAAAGATTGTACTGCGGCGAGCAAAAAATGGTGTCGATCGAGCGAAGCTGTCGTTGGAATTGGCTCAGGCCGCGCATGAGGAATCTGTCAAGCTGTCCTTCCCCCGAATGGATGAACGCGCCAAAGACCAGACTGAGCGATCGCTGATTGACGCGGAATATATCAAGATCAACCTCCCCTTGCTCTTGGGCAAACATCGCCTGGAGTTGGAAAAACTTCAGGTCGCTCGCAACCTGGGCGAAGAGAAACTCAAGAAGCTCATTTCTGATCGTGAGGCGATGATCGTCAAGGCCCCGATCGACGGCATCATCTATTACGGTCGGTCGGTGCGGGGAAAGTGGTCGGCCATGAGCGTGGAAACGCTCCGTCGCGGAGCATTGATCATGCCCAATGAAGTTTTCATGTCCGTTGTGCAGACCCGACCATTGACGATTCGCACCACGGTGCCGGAAAGCCAGTCGCAGCGAGTGCGAGCTGGCATGCAAGCCGTTGTTCTGCCGGTTGGATTCGCAGGGCTGAAGCTGACAGCCATCGTGCAACGCGTGGGTGCGATTCCCATGGGAGGTAGCGGCTTCGATTGCCAACTAACCGTCGCCAACGACAGCTTGAACAGCGCCATCGTGCCCGGCATGAATTGCGAAATGAAGATTATTTCCTACAAGAAGACTGATGCCTTGAACGTGCCGCCAAAAGCCGTATTCACCGAAGAGTTTGATCCGGCCAAACAATACGTCTATTTGCTGGGTAAGGATGGCAAATCCCAGAAACGTGTTGTTGTGCTCGGCGAGCGGAATGACAAGCAGGTCGAGTTGCTTCAGGGGCTGGCGGAAGGCGATGAGATCCTTCTTGAGAAGCCCAAGGAAGAGTAAGAGGTTCATGCGTAGGGACACAAGACAGACTCACATGTTGAATCGATCGCTGCTCTTAGCCGCGTTGGCGGGGGCAATATCGCTTTTCATGCGATTGTCGCTCGGTTCTGCTTCCGAAAACATTACTCCGGCGACCGAGAAGAAGGCTAGCTCGCCTTCGCTCGCCGAAATCGGTCCTAAGCCCAATCCAGCGCCAAAAGCCGATCCCAGTCAGATCGAGGCCTCGATCCGCCGCGGGGTGGCCTTCCTGCTCAAGCGGCAAAACGCCAACGGGTCGTGGGGTTCCGAGCGGAGCACCCGGCCCAATGAGGTTTATGCCCCGATACCTGGTGCCCATCAATCGTTTCGCGGTGCGGTGACTTCGCTCTGCATTTCCGCCCTTTTGGAGGTCGGAGGCGATAGCTTCGAGGTGCAGCAGTCCGTCGAGCGAGCCGAGGTCTGGCTCATGGAGCACCTGCCCAAGATTCATCGCAACTCGGCCGATGCACTATACAATAACTGGTGCCACGCCTATTCGATCGATGCCTTGCTGCATAGCTTGCGTCGGCATTCCCAGGATCAGGAGCGAGTGCGCAAGATCCGTGCCTTGATCGACCAGCAGATCGGCATGCTCGTGCGCTACGAGTGCATCGATGGCGGTTGGTGCTACTACGACGACTTCGAGTTTCAGACGCAGCGGCCCAGCGGATCGACAATCAGTTTCGTGACCGCCACGGTTCTGGTGGTAATGGATGATGCCCGCAAGGAAGGAATCCAGGTTCCGCAAAAGAATGTCGATCGTGCCGTGGCCTCCATCTTGCGGCAGCGAAAGCGCGACTTCAGCTACGATTACGGCGAATACCTCAAGTATCACCCCATGCTGCCGATCAATCGGCCCGGCGGCAGTCTCGGCCGCTCACAGGCATGCAATTTGGCCTTGCGGGCCTGGGGCGACAAACAGGTGACCGACGCGGTGCTAGAAACGTGGCTCGACCGGCTCTTCGCCCGCGAGCTTTGGCTGGATCTGGGTCGCAAGCGGCCGATTCCGCACGAGTCGTGGTTCCAGGTCGCGGGCTATTTCTTTTACTACGGCCATTACTATGCCAGCCGGTGTATTGACATTTTGCCGCCCGAAAAACGCCCGCCTCGGCAGGACCATCTGGCCCAGATTCTCTTACGTTTGCAGGAATCGGACGGTAGCTGGTGGGACTTTCCGTTGTACGATTATCATCAGCAGTACGGGACAGCGTTTGCGCTCATGAGCCTGGGAAGATGCAAGCAGCCGTGAGTTTCTGGTTCTAACACAGGAAGCGTCTCTAAAGTACCGGCGGAAGGGGATGGTTACCCGGCTCAACGGCGTTGCCACGCCGTTTGGTCCGTTGACGCTTGAGTTAAAAATCGCCGCCGACGGCCATGCGGCCCACTTGCGCATCGAGCCGCTCGCGGATTTTTCCTGTACGAAGATCGCTGTTCACTTGACCGGCTGGGCCTCGGAGAAAAGCGGAGCGGTCAAGGAACTATCGATGGCAAAGCGGAATGAATGGGCAACTGGGTTGCCCGCTACAAACTCCAGCCGGGCCGATATTCGGGAGTGACCAGCGCAGTAGCTTCCGCGCTGTTGGTGAACTTCATGTTCTCACCATCCCACTCCAAGTTGGTGCCGGGCAATTTGCCGGCGATGACGCCCAGCATGCCGATCTCCGAAAGTGCCGCGCCGTAGGTGAAATCGGAGCCGGCCTTGCCGCCCGTACGGATCGCATTCAGCCAGTCCAGGTGATGCTCTTTGACCCGGGGAAGGCTCTTGGGAGGGAGCTTATAGGCCCGCATTTTGGCCTCGGGGATTATGCGCACTCCGTCCGCTCCATGCGAACCGTACATGATCGTCCCCTTGTCGCCGAGAACCGTGGCGCCGATATCGACCGCATGGCGGCCCGGTTCTAGATCCGCAGGCCGCGGTATCGGCAACGTACCGCTGTACCAATGCAGGGTGATCGGACCGCGGTCGCCCTTGGCGGCAAACTCGTAGGTGATCTTTTGGCCCTTGGGAAAAGCTTCACCCTGGGTCTTGATGTCGTAGCCCGGCGTTTCCGAGACGATCGACTTCGGCGCCCCGAGATCGAGCGCCCAGAAAACCGGATCGACCACATGGCAGACCCAATCGCCGATCGTGCCGTTGCCGAAAGGCACCCAGCCGCGCCAGATATAAGGGAGAAAGGCGGGGCAATAGGGCCGCTGCCGGGTAGGCCCGAGCCATAGATCCCAGTCGAGTGATTCGGGAGTCTTCCATTCCTTCTTGAGATCGCCCAAGCGGTCGAGACCCGAGTTCACTACGCTACAGCCGCAGTGGATGGTATGCACTTTGCCGATCGCGCCGTCGCGGAGCCACTCGACCAACAATCGGCACGACTCGAAGGAGTGACCTTGATTGCCCATCTGCGTGACGACTTTATGCTTTCGGGCGGCCTTGGCCATCGCGCGGCACTCATGGACGGAATGCGCAAGCGGCTTCTCGCAGTAGACGTGTTTGCCGTGCTTGATCGCGGCGATTGCGGCGACCGCATGGTTATGGTCGGGCGTGGCAACCACGACGGCGTCAATCTGCTTGTCCATCTTGTCAAACATCGTGCGAAAGTCGCGGAAGCGTTCGGCCTTGGGATGGTTCTTGAATGCCTTCGCGGCGTATCCCCAGTCAACGTCGCAGAGCGCGACGATGTTGTTGCTTTTGGCCACCTCATTCACGTCATTCCGACCCATCGAGCCGACACCGATGCCGGCAATATTCAGCTTCTCGCTGGGGGGTGTCTCACCGCTCTTGGCCACAACATGCCGCGGCACAATCGTACACGCTGCCACGGCAGCCCCTGCCGAACAGAGAAATTCACGACGCTGGAGAGTAGTTTTCTTCATGGAGAATCTCGATTGGTAAATCGGCGACCAGGTGGTAAGAAATGCTTGGCTAGAACACGTAACGGTTAACGATGTTTTCCAGCAACTCCTGGCGGCCGCTGGTGTTGGGAGTGGCGTCGCCCTTGGCGAGCATGTACTTCTCCAGCGAGGCGAAGCACTGCTTCCCGGCCTCGATCTCGGCGCCGATGCCCGAATCCCACGAGGAGTAACGCTGCTTGAGCAAGCCGTCGATCTCGCCCTCGGCGCGGATCGCCACGGCAATCTTCAGGCCCTTGGCAAAGGCATCCATGCCGCCGATGTGGGCATGGAACAGATCGACCGGCTCAAAGCTCTCGCGCCGCACCTTGGCGTCAAAGTTCAAGCCGCCGGTGGTGAACCCTCCGTACTTCAAAATGATGAGCATCATCTTAGTGGCAATGTAGATGTCCGTGGGAAACTGGTCCGTGTCCCAGCCGAGGAGCAGGTCGCCCACGTTGGCATCGACAGAACCCAGGAAGCCCTGCGCGCCGGCGTAGTCCAGTTCGTGCTCGACGGAATGCCCGGCCAAGGTGGCATGGTTGGTTTCGATGTTCATCTTCACATGGTCGGCCAAACCGTAGGTACGGAGGAAATTGATGCAGGCGGCCGAGTCGTAGTCATACTGGTGCTTGGTTGGTTCCTTGGGCTTAGGCTCGAAATAGAACTGCCCCTTGAAGCCGATCTGCTTGGCGTAATCGACGGCCATGTGCATGAACTTGGCCAGATGGTCGAACTCGCGCTTCATGTCGGTGTTCCAGAGGGTCTGGTAACCCTCGCGGCCGCCCCAGAAAGTGTACCCTTCACCACCGAGTTCCTTGGTGACCTCCAGGGCCTTCTTGACCTGGGCCGATGCATAGGCGAAGGCGTCGGCATTGGGGCTTGTGGCGGCGCCATGGACAAATCGCGGATTGCTGAAAAGATTGGCTGTACCCCAGAGCAGCTTGACGCCCGTCCGCTGCATCTCTTCTTGGATGACCTTGACCACGGCGTCAAGATTTTTGTTGGTTTCGGCCAGCGAAGCACCCTCGGGGGCGATGTCACGGTCGTGAAAACAGAAGAACGGGGTTGTCAGCTTCTCCATGAACTCGAAGGCCACGCGGACCCGCTTCTGGGCCATGTCGACGTTGTCCGCGCCTGTTTCCCAGGGACGAAGCATCGTACCGGGACCGAACGGGTCGGAACCGGTGCCGCGCAGGGTATGCCAGTAGGCGACGCTGAATCGCAGGTGGTCTTTCATGGTCTTGCCAGCCACGACTTCTGATTCGTTGTAGTGGCGGAAAGAGAGTGCGTTCTTCGATTGCGGGCCTAGGTAGCAGATCTTCTGGATATCAGGGAATGCGGTCATTAACAGAGTTCCTTTACGGTTGAGTTGTGTTGATGAATTTGCAGGGAGACTTTTTTTTCGTCCTTGTTGCTCTTTTCATCGCCGGCAAGCTTGTTGCCATAGCCGACAATGATGGTTGAGGCGATCAGCACGGCCAGTCCAAGCGTGACGAGCACGATAGTCCTCCGGCTGGAGCCTTTCCACTCGCTCAGGGCAATGCCCCAAAGCGTACTGAAGACAATAATGCTGGCCATGTGCAAGGTCCAGCTTGAGAAGCCGTATTTACCCATCTGCGACTCGCCCATCGAGTAGAAAAAGAATTGCATATACCAAGTCGTGCCGGCCAGCGCGCTGAAAAAATAGTTGGAGACCAGCGGCACGCCGGCCGAGGGCGCCTTGCCGCCGGACATGCGCTCGACAACCTCCTCGCTGGGCGCGTCGAACGCCGATTCGATGATTGTCTCCTGGGCGCGACTCGGGCCACCTTCGCGGACCGTGTGACTGAGGTATTGGTATCCCGTCTTGTTCTTGATGTTCAAGTAGACGCACCAGAGAAAATTCGAGGTGAAGCCGCCCAGCAGAATCACGATCAGCGCCGGCAGTCCTTTCCAGATGCCGTGACGATTGAGATATATATCCGGATTTCGGCCCGTCTCGGCAATCGCCAGCACCACATGCCGCAGTTTGGGATCGACGCAGTCGTCCATCGCCTTGAGCACGGACGTTTTCACGCTCGCCTCCTTGATCCCGTCGACGCGCTCGATCAGTTTGACGTTCCTGACTTTCACGCCCGCGGATTCCGTGTCTTCGAGATCCCTGAGCTGCCGTGACGTCGGGCTGGCGACCACGCAACCATCGGCCGCCGAAGAGACCAGCAGCGCATGTTTCAAGGTCGCCTGCTTGATCGGCGTGCCGGAGTCCAACCCGAACGCGAAAGCAGCGCTAAAGACCCCCGAGAAGGTCGCCACAAGGATCCCCTTCCTGAAATCGAACTCCTTGATGGCCGCCTTCTTCTGCTCTTCGGGCATCTCGCGTTCCTTGGACATGCCGGCCAGCCCCGAGATGGCGATGCCAGCAAGGCAGATGACCACGCCGGCCAGGATGATGTGCCCGGACGTCGTAAGCAGAACTTCCTCGCGAAACGTACCGTGATAAATCGGCGGCGCCAACGTACCCACGGCAGCGCAGTAGCCCAAGGCTACAGCCATTCCCAACGACATGCCGAGATAGCGCATCGTGAGGCCGAACGTCAGTCCGCCCAATCCCCACATGGCACCCCAGAAATACGTCCAAAAGTAACACTCGCCGCTTGTCTCACCTAACACGCCCAGGAGATTGGGGGTGAGGATGCCGCCGAGCACCCAGGGAGCGATGATCCAACTGAAGAACCCGCCCACCAACCAGTAGGTTTCCCATGACCAGCGGCGCACAAAACGATACGGCACATAGAAACTACCCGAAGCCAGGCCGCCCAGCCAGTGGAAGAACACACCGAGAAAAGGATTCATGCTTTCAAAGTTCCTTCATCGTTACTCTGCAACGGTATCCATCGAGACCCTACCAACGCCAAATCTCAAATCTTAAATTTGCAATCAACTCCTCTTCGACAACACGTCCTTCTCATACTGCTTCACTTCGCCGATCCAGGCCGGGCCTACAGGCACGTTCTGCTTCAAGCAGTAATAATCCCAAACGGCTGCGTAAGGCATCGTCTTCAGTTCTTCCAACATCGCCAGCCGCGCGGTGAAATCGCCAGCATTCTCCAACTCGCGGAGCATGCGGATCGGCTCCAAGAGCGCGATCAACAAAGCCTTGATCATTGCGCGGGCACCAATGACCCAGGCTGCCACGCGGTTGATCGAGGCATCGAAATAGTCCAGTCCAACGTGCGTGCGGTCGAGGAAGTTGCCGCGGACCAGCTCCTGGGCAATCGCCAAGAGCGAGTCGTCGACGATCACTACATGGTCGCTGTCCCAGCGGATTCCGCGGCTGACGTGCAGGAGGATCTCGTCGAGTTGGCTGAAGACTGCCGAAATCTTGTCTACGATCGTTTCGGTGGGATGAAAATGGCCCGTGTCGAGGCAGAGCAGCTTCTTCCGCGTGATGGCGTAGCCCAGATAATACTCGTGCGAGCCGACGACGTAACTCTCCGAGCCGATGCCGAAGAGCTTGCTCTCGACGGAATCGAGGTTGTCGGCCCGATTGACCGGAACGGCAAAGATCTCATCGAGGGCCTCCGTCAATCGCTGCCGCGGGGTAACGCGGTCGATCGGCAGATCCTTCATGCCGTCGGGAATCCAGACATTCGTAACGCACGTCTTACCCAAGGCGGCACCGATCGCCGCGCCGATCTTGCGGCAGGCGATGCCGTGCTCGATCCAAAACTTGCGGATGCCCGTGTCGGGGTGGGCTAGCGTCATACCATCGGCCGCCTTGGGATGCGAGAAGTAGCTGGGATTGAAGTCCATCCCCAATCCTTGCTCCTTGCTCCAATCGATCCAGCCCTGGAAATGTTCGGGACACAGTTCGTTCCGATCGACCCGCTTGCCGCCCGTCTCGGCGTACAGGGCGTGCAAGTTGAAGCGATGCTTTCCAGGAATCAGCGACAGCGCCCTGACGGTGTCGCTGCGAAGTTCATTGGGCGTGCAAGCCTTGCCGGGATAGTTCCCCGTGGCGGCCAATCCGCCACCCAAGGCCTCGCCCAATTTTTCAAATCCGCCCACGTCGTCGCCTTGCCAGCAGTGCAGTGAGACGGGCACCGTTGCCAATTGCTTCAGGGCAGCTTCGGTATCGACCCCCAGTGCGGCATAGCGCTCCTGGGCGGCCTGATACGCCGATTCAATCGATGAAGAGGGGGTGACAGTCGTGAAGATCGTCGTGGACATAAGATTTCCTCTGTCAGTGGCGGATGGCTTTTTTAAATGGCCTTTGGCCGATTATAGCCGACACCAAAGAGTTTCCAAGTGGTCTGCCGGAGAACTGCAAAGTTTAGACGGTTACAGGCTAGGTAAGAACAGGGTGGGCCTTGATTGAAACGTGGGGAAATACCCTCCGTAGGATGCCCCCCTCGTTCGGCGCATTCCTCCAGGCCCCGCCGAACCATGAACCTCATTCTACTCCCCCCCCAAAGAAGAGAATTTGATCCTACCAATCTGCTGCCAGGAGAATCTCTGGTCCGCTAGGGTAGGATCAGCAGTGCGTATCGTGTATATTCAATGTATGAAATGTCCTTCCTGCCATGAAGATAATGACCGCGTGATCGACTCACGGGCGAGCCACGACGGGTTTGCGATCCGTCGCCGCCGAGTATGTTCAAATTGTGATCTCCGCTATACCACCTACGAGCGGATCGAAGGTACTTCCGTCAAAGTCATCAAGAAAGATGGCACACGACAACCGTTCGATCGCACGAAGATCAAGCGAGGACTGGAGTTGGCTTGCTGGAAGCGGCCGGTCAGCGATGCGCAACTCGAGTCCATCGTGACGGCAGTCCAGAACGAACTGGAAAGTCACTCGGACCCCGAGATCGAAAGCCGCGATGTCGGCGAACTCGTGATGAAACACCTACGCGAGATCGACCAAGTGGCCTATGTCCGTTTTGCCAGCGTTTATCGGCGGTTTGAAGACGTGCATGACTTTGTCCACGAACTCAAGCCCATGTTGGCCGAAGCCAAGCGGCGAGAGGCTATTGAGAAGTCTTAATGGTTAGTGGCAGCCGCAGCTTCCGCAGCCACCAGCTTTGGCGACGTTGGGATTATCGATCGTAAAGCCACGCCCCATCGGCCCGTCCTTGAAGTCTATCTGCGTGCCGTCCAAATGCAGCGCCATCTTCTTGCGGGTCACCACCGCCACGCCGTGCTGTTCGTAGCGGGCGTCAACGGAAGGTTCAAAATCGTTGGCAAAACCAAGGTTATATTGCAAGCCTGAGCATCCGCCACCGGCAATTCCCATCCGCAGGGCAAAGCCTGGCTCGACCTTTTCGGCTTCCATAGTGCGTTTGATTTCCGCCGCGGCAGCCGCAGTCAACTCAATAGCCATAGTTCCAATTCTCCAAAGGTTTTTGTGTTGGTTCAGATCTGTAGTACCACAATCCTATCACCCGAGCCGTTACCGGGCAACTTCCGCGAGGCCGATTTTCCGCTCAAGGGTGAATCGTGCAGTTTGGTAAATCCTTCTGTAGTTCTTTTATCCCATCACCAGTCACGTGGGTGTTCCAGAGGTAGAGCGATTTGAGCCAAGTCATCCCTTTGAGATGCTCCAACCCGGCGTCGGTAATCTCGGCCCCCCCAAGGTACAGTAATTGGAGCCGAGTCAGACCTTGGAGGTGAACCAATCCCGCGTCGGTGACCGTGGTTTCTATCAGGTTCAGCGATTTGAGTTGGGTCAACCCCTTGAGGTGAACTAGTCCCGCGTCGGTGATATCGGCACCTCCCAGGCAGAGCGACTGAAGTTGTGTTAAACTTTGCAGATGCTCCAGCCCAGCATCGGTGACCTTCGTGAATTTCAGATCCAGGGATTGGAGATGGGTCAATCCTTTGAGGTTTGCCAACCCGGCGTCGGTGACCTTGGTCGACCGCAGGTTCAGCGATTGCAGTTGGGTCAATCCCTTGAGGTTTGCCAACCCGGCGTCGGTGACCTTGGTCGACCGCAGGTTCAGCGATTGCAGTTGGGTCAATCCTTGGAGGCTCGCTAGCCCGGCATCGGTCACCTTGCTTCGCGCATAATCGACGGAGTGTACGGGCTTGCCCGAACTCTTTGCGTCCGCGAGGATCTTGCCCCCCAGCTTCTCGATATCGGCAATTGCCTTTGCTTGTTCCGCAGCCGACTCGCCTGCCCAGCAGACACCGGAGGCCAACGACAAGCCAAGCATCAGCATCGAGAATATGAATTGGCTCATGGATTCGCCTTTCCGTTGAATGCTTTAGTAACCGAGCACCAACACATCTAGGGTGCTTTCGTGGCGGGTGGCTTCTCGCTGCCGGAGAGCTTCGCATCGGGCACGCCCAAGGCCCTCAGCACACCGGTGGCCATGATCGCGTCACCCAGCGGCTTCATGTGTACGCCGTCGCCGGTCAGCCAATTGCCTTTCTCGGCGGCCGGTTTCTGCTTGAGGGCCGCGCGGAACATGCCGTGCAGATCAACGAACTGGCATTTCTTCTCGGCGGCAATCTGCTTCTCGGCTTCCACGTACAATAACAGCCGCTTATTGCCTTCGCTATTGGGGTCTTCCTGAATCAAGGTCGGTGTAAGCAGGATGACCCGAATGCCCGCCTGCTGCGCGTGGTCGACCATGTTCGCGACATTGCTCTTGTAGGCCGCAAGAACCTTGGCATCGTGGGGACCGCCCAAACGGTGCCAGACATCATTGATGCCGATGCTGATCGTCACGTAGGCCGGCTTGAGTTTGACCACGTCGGCATCGAAGCGCCGTACCAGGTCTTCCGCCTTCTGGCCGCCAATGCCTTTGTTGATCACCTTGGGAAGCTTCAAATCGGCATACTGCGACTGGAACACCGCATCAATGTCGCGGAGATAGCCGCCGCCCGCCGTGATGGAGTCACCGATGGCCACAATCTGGTCGCCGGGGTTCAACTGCAATTGCTGTGGTGTGTCCGAAGGGGCAGGGCCAATGAGCGATAAGACCAACACGAAAACTTTTGGAACTACGAAATCCATTCAAAGGGCTCCAGGAAGGGGGTGAAAGGTGTGGATGGGGTGAATGGGAAACCTACAGTACCATGCATTATGCCGAAAGCTTATTCGGAATGCAACTGGCTCGAATAATTTCCATAGTCGACATGCCTTTCCAAACCCCTAGAAGTGGCCATATTTTAATAAATCCGAACGCGACGGGAAAAAATATACTTGACGCCCAGGGGATACCTGTGTTATCATTCACTTAGCGGTTGACAGTAACCCGAACACTCGAATCGGAGGGCAGTGAATGCAAGATCCGCCCGCTTGTTTGCTTTGAGGAGAGGCGTGTCCGCTCCTCGTAGGTTTCGTAGTTTTTGGCAACCTTTAACCCTTTAACCATGCACGCACCCCGCTTCTACTTCGAGGCGGGGTGCGTTGTTTCTTGGGTCACTGCGGCACAACACGCTCCGTGGCCTGTAATGTCACCGGCCCAAGCAGTCCCGATTCGCTCAAGCCAGAACCCTTTTTATAGAGCCGCCAGGAGGTGAACGACTGCCGGCCAGTGGGGCTTGATTTGCCTTCCAAGAGCCACTTCGGCCAGGCCTTCAGCGTGCCGTCCGCGTTGCGATCGGAATCCTCTGCCAGATTCTCGTCGCCGATCATGCGGTTGATCCAAAGGTTCGTGACTTCAATCTCCAGCGTATTCTCGCCGGCTTTGGCGAACTGGTGAATCTCTACGCGATAGGGGGCCTTCCAGTGTACGCCCAGATCCTTGCCATTGAGCTTCACGCGGGCCATGACCGCCACGCGGCCGAGATCGAGGTAGAGGTTGTAACGCTTGGCCAGCAGCCCTGGGGGAATGGTGATGACCTTTGCATAGGTCGCCGTGCCGGAAAAATACTTCACGTCGTCCTCCGCTCGGAGATTCCATGCGGCGAGCTTATCGAAAGTTAACTGCTCCGGCAGAGTTGAACCGGCCGGGAATTTCACTTCCCACTGACCCGTCACGGTTTGGACAGGCGGAAGGCCCTCGACCTTATAGTCAAGTAGCTTTGTTCCGGAGGCCCTGGTGAACTCGAAGCGGCCGTTCTGCCAGAACTCGAACTCCACGCTGTTGCCGTCGAGGCCGCTGAGCGTGGCCAATCGTTGTGCGCTGATGCTCGCGTCCAACACCAAGTCGATCGTTTCGGGGTCCGTACCGCTGGCCAGATGCGGCTTCCCATTCACGGTGTACTCCACGGTTAGCGTCTTCACGATTCCACTCGCCGGATCGTCACCCTGGGCCATCTCGGCGACGGAAAACTTCGACTTCTCGGCGTCAATCAGCTTCTGGACTTTGTCCGTCACGTCGCGGGTCCGCTGGGCATCGCCAGGCATGCCATAAATGGCCTTCACCACGACAACCTTCCGCAGCGCGGAAGGTGCGGGTGGAAACGCTTCCCCGTCATGCGTCATGACCACGACCGGGTCGAGTTTATTTTTTTCCGGCCGGAAGACAACGAACAGGGACTCGGCCGGCTCGAGATAGAGCGGCAGGCGGGTTACGCCGTCTTTCTCCTGCCAAGCCGCCGCAAACTGCTGCTGACCGCTTTGCGGCCACCAGAACTCAGGCCGCTTGCCCTGCACGCGGAAGCTGCATGTGCCCGTGACCGATGACTCACGCTTGTTGGCCACGAAGTAAAGCTCGGTGCCGTCTTCCAGGGTCCGGTGAATAGAGCGAAGCTTGCCGGCTAGGCCGCCGTCACCGACAAAATCGACGGGTACTTTCATGCCGACAAGAACCTGTTCGGGCGTTTCGCCCCAGACAACGCGGCCCTTGCCCAAGGCGTGCTCTTTGATTTTCGCGCCGTCGCAATCACCCCAGAGCCTATCGGCCAGCATCTTGACTCTGGCATCGCAGGCGGGAAAATTTTCCAGGTTGGGTGATTTCTGCGGCCGAGGACCGACGACCGTTGCCCCCGCCTCGACCAGTTCCACGATCTTGGCCAGCAAGCGCGGCGTCATAGTCTGCGCGTCGGGTAGCGCAAGCAGGCGGTAGCTCATGCCGTCGGGCAGGACGATGCGGCCCTCTTTGACCGACATCCGCGTCAGCACCACGTCCGGTGAGCAGCCGTCGAAATTATAGGCCGGGCGATCGGGCGGGGTGCCGTTTCGAGCGACTGGCGGGGCAAAGCTGCGCGGCGAGCCTTCGGGCTGCAAATAGCAGATGTCGGCCACGAACAGGCCTTGTCGCAAGAGATGCTGGCAGCGAGCCAGGTATTGATGCCAGCCCACGGACTGCTCCCACCACGTCTGCGTGCGCTCGTAATGCAGGCCCCAGGGGCCCATCGACATGCCGGGCCGGCCGTTGAGCCAGGGCTGCAAGGCGTAACGATGGAAGACGAAGCGATTGATCCCTTCGCAAAAGGCCCAGTCGCCCAGCAGCTTGATGTTGGCCGGATGGCCTTGCCACTTCTCCGCGTCCGTGGCGGTGAATGCCTCGGCGCCGATGATCCGCTTGCCATAGACGTGGCCGGCAGAGGTCATCTCCGTGACCGATTCCGCCGCACTGCCGTACTCCCACGACCAGAACTCACCCATCGGCTCGTCGCACTGGCCGGCGTAGGTCATGTCATCGAGCGGTCCGTCGCCGTAAGCCTCGATCGAGAGCTTCATACCGTTTTTCCGAGCCAGCTCGCGGAAGCGGCCGGAATAGTTTTCCACCAGCAAATCAGAAATTGTCTGACGCAGATCCCAGAGGAAACGCTCGGAGACCTCCACGCTATCGACGATCCGACCCGTGTAGACGGGTAAGAAGCGATAGAGGCCGTAGCCGCGGCGTTTCTGGAACTCCTCGCGGAGCCGCGGAGTCCAGTTCTGCGAGTGGACTTCCCAACTGTCGATGTGCGTGGTGACGAGCGTCTTGCCGGCCATCCCAGGGCTGTCGGCGATGATCTTCCCCATCAACCCAGCGAACATGGCGTCGGCGGCTTCCTTGCTCAGCTTGTCGCATTCCAGTCCGCGGCCCGTCACGGGGGCCGGGGCGTTTACCGCGCCGGTCGACGTGTGGCCGATTCGTAGCACGGTCCAATTGCCTGCTGGCACATCCCAAGTCAAACGGCCATTCTTGAACTGGGCGGAGAGATCGAGGATGGAATCGGCCTTGATGACTTGGTCAACCGGCACTTCCGCATACTTGACTGGGGCAGGCGGCTGATTCTGCCGATCATGACCCGTTTTGCCGTTGATATTCTCAATCCGGGCCTTGCCGGCCGGCGTGGGGAAGGCCAGCACGGTGATATCGCGATAGTAGTTGGCCGTTCGTTGCGGTTCGGGCAACGCCGCCTCAAAATGCTTGCCCCCTTCCATGCTGGTTTCCGTCCAGACGACGTACTGCATCGACAGCTCGGGCGTGATCCAGGGGCCGCCGCTGCCGCACCATCCGGCATCGTTATTCATGTTGACTTCAATGCCCAGACGGTTGGCCTCGCTGAGCATGTGCTTGAAGAGTTCCCGCCATTTTGGTCCCGCGAAGGCAACGGGGCCTTGCGGTGCGCCTTGATCGACCTCCATGATCAGCACACCGCCGATGCCCACTCGCTGCATCGCCTCCAGGTCGGCCGTAATGCCTTCCTTGGTAATGTTGCTGTTGAGCCAGAACCAGTAGACCCACGGCCGGGCCGCCGCCGGCGGGGCGACAAATTCCTTCTTGAGCGAAGACGGTTCCGCGGCCCGTGCCGCGATGCAGGCGGTAATGACAAAGAAAATCACAAACAACAAGCGTTTCATGGGGAGGACTCCAAAGGGTGAAAGGATGGGTGATTGTAAATAGTAGGGTGGGCTGAGCTTGCGAGTCCCACCAAAATTGCGGATTGATATTGGTGGGACTCGTTTCACTCGGCCCACCCTACAACTACAACTATAACTACCACTACCACTACGCGTTTTTGAGGTGCGGCCGTCCCGGTTGCGCGCAGGCGAGACGCCTGCGCCACAAGTTATTCATTCGCCGATCCTAACGATTCGGAATCACCATCAGCACGGTCGCCGTTGGGGCGAAAGGCTCGATGCGGATCTCGTTAAGGCCCGGCTTCACTTGGGCGGTCACGTCCAATCGCAGCGGCCGCTCGATGAACCCGCCCGCATACTGACCGTTCACACTCACGCGCGCCGCCTGCTCGGGGACGATCCCCTGGCATACAAGGTAAACGCGGCTCTTCGCCAAGTCAACGCCGGCGGGCAGCTCGCAACGGCCGACCAGCGGATTAGCCTTGACGGGACTTGCGCAGAATGGCTTGCGTTGGTCGGCAGGCTTGTTGGACTTGAGTGCCAATGCCTCGGAGGCAGCCCGATCGCGGACCACGGAAATCGCTTCACCGACTGCCGGCTGCCGATCGCCCGCCAGTCGCACGGGCAGTGCCCGCTTGGCGGCCTGGAACACCAGCAACACGCTCTCCGAGGGTTCCAGCGTGAGATCGAGTTCCACGCTGCCCGCGTCAATTCGGCGATAGGCAATCGAATTGACCTCGCCACGCATGGGATCCCAGCACTCCGGCTCGCCGCTAGCGGTAATGCGGAAGGTGAATCGGCGTGCCGATCCCTGGTGCTCCTGATTGCAGACGAAGAACAGATCGCGACCCGCCTTCTGGCGATGGAGCACGTGCAGCCACTCCGCTTTTCCGCCGACAACCTCCAGCGCGGGATGGATCCTGCCTCCGCCCGCCAGCACCTGCCGGAGTTGCTCCGCCGACGGTTTTTCAGGCAGGAAATACGATCGCCCGCCCGCGGAGCTGGTCTTGCAACAGGAGAGACCCGCGGTAGGCTTGCCGAAAATGGCTTCGCATAGCGTGGCGATGTCGTGTGAATCGTGGCCCAACGTGGCCGACTTCGTCGGCAACATTCCATAGGCAAAGACCACGCCCCCCTGGTCGAAGAACTGCCGGGCCTTTTCCAGCGTCGGATAAGGAATCACCTCGACGGCCGGCAAGACGAGCGCCTGATACTCTTCCTTGTGCAGCTTGATGCGATTCCCTTCCAACTGGGAATCGTTCTCCCAGGCATCGTAAAGCAGCCAATCGCAATCGTACTGGGCATCTTGTAGGCTGCTTGTCAGCTCTTCAGGCCGGATGGTCTTGCCTACGTGATAACTCTGCCCCACATGAAGGAAAGCGACGGGGCAAACGTGCCGCCCGCCGGTGAGCATCAGGCTCAGGCGATTGGTGTAATCGGCCCAGACTCGATAGAGCGGCCAGCGCGGCTCGTAGCCGCCATTGTTGAAGTAGGGTGGATAATCGGTGTCGTGAGGGGCGCGGGGGTTGAACGAATGGGGTACTAGATAGTTCACGCCGCGGACCTGTTCCCAATCGGCCAGCCATTTCATCTGGGGGTAGGTCAGTTTCTGGTCGTAGCCGCCAAAGATCTCGCAGAAGGCGATGTCGTCCTCCTTGTTGTAGGTATGCGAGATCGAACTGGCGATCTTGGGCATCTGGTAGAGACCCATGTTTCGCTGGCCGGGATAGACCTGGTGGCAGACCAGATCAATGCCTCCCATGCCGCTGAACTTCTGCAACTGCATCATGTTGCCGCCTGACATCGTGCGGCTGAAGATATCATTGCCATGCTCCATGAAGTGGCCCATTGAGACCACCTTGTGCGCGCGGCACCAGCGGCTCATTCCGCCGTACATCGTGCGGCCCCAGGCCTCGGCGAAGCAATCTATGTAAGCGTAGAACGCCGCCGTCTGCTCCTCGCCGGCAAGTTTGAACTTGTACGCCACGAGGAGCTTAAGCAGATCAAGCTTCCGCTCAGCGATGACCCGCGGCACATCGCTGCCCCAGTCGCCCTGGGTTTCTGGCTCGTCATAGAAGTAGCCCACGATCGTCTTGCCGAAATCGTCCTTGAAGCGGTCGTAATGCGGCTGATAGACCGTCTTGATGAACCACTCGACGCAATCGGGGCTGGCACCGTCGACCGAGACATACGCCTGCTGTCCGCCCTGCTTGCCTTTGAATTCCCAGCGGAACTTCATGATCCGCCAGTTGCCCGTCGGCGCGTCCCAGGTGAGCTTGCCATCGTGGACCAGCGGCGTGAGGTTGACCAGGCTCTGCCCGTCGATGGCGCCACCTTCGACTTGCTTTCCGGCCACGACGGCGATCAGGTGCGCATCCTGATAGCCGGCCTCCTCGACCTTGGCGGGACCGGTGACGCCTACCGCCACGCCCTGTAGCAGCTTGCTGCCATACTGCGGGGGCACGCGCCCGCCCATCATCTGGCTCGGCCACCACCAGTCGTCATAGATGATCAGCGTGAGGTTATTCTTGCGGGCAAAATCGAGGCAGATCCCCAGATCGCGATACCAGCCTTCGCCCAGCCAGTCCTTGTGCGGCCGAGGCTCGGTCGTGAACGTACCGTTATGACCCTCCACGACATTTTGCAATTCAGCTTCCAATTGCGACCGACTTTCATCGCCATGCAACCAGAACAAAGGTCCGGTCAATCGGCGCGCCTCCATCGGCATCGTGCGGAACTGTTCTTCGAGCTGAACGATCCCTGGGGCATCGGCCGCAAAGGCTGGCAATGCAGCCAGGATAACGGTCGTCACAAACAGGAATGATAGATTGCGGTTTTGCATGGCAACAGGTTCTCAAGGGGTTAGCGGTGGGAGCTTTTCGTAGTAAACTCCCCTCTCCCTTTTGGGCGAGGGGCAGGGGTGAGGGCCTTTCCGGTTCCCGAATAGACTCTCACATTGTAACAAGTAACCGTCCGCCGCGACCAGCCACCTCCGTTGTGGCCGGTCTCACTTGTGGGATCCCCCGACCGAGCCACCCGTTGTGGCCAGTCTCCTAACCGAGCCACACGCCCCCGACCGAAGGTCTCCGTTGTGACCGGGAGACCTTCGATCCGACGTTTCAACGGGGTCGGGAGACCCGCGCCGAACCGGGTCAGGAGACCACGTCGAACTTCGTGGCAACACGCGACTATTGTGCCACCATGTGCGAGCCACGCGATTTCGCTTTATAACCTATTTTCACCACCATTGGCTGATATTCGCATATCCATCCAGGCAGTTTATACTGCGTCCTGTGATAAAATCATTTTTCCTATTATCCACCCAACAATGCATGTCGGATGTGGCATGGCTGGCGGATTTGAAGAGAGCTGAATAACAGAAGGGCCGCTGGAACTCGTCAGTTCCAGCGGCCCTGTTTTGGACGGATTGCCTGACCAAAGGGAAGGATTATGCCCTCTTCACTTCGGGCTTCTTAGGCTCGGGCTTCTTCTCGGGTGCTGGGCCATGCGGACCATGGTGGCCGTCACCGTGCGGACCGGAGGCACCAGGGCCTTGGGGAGCGCGGGGATGCGGGCCGTGCGGACCCGCCGGAGGAACCGGACCGGTCGCACCGTGGGGATTCCTGGCACCCGGCTTGCCGTGCTGTCCGGGCTTGCCAGCTTTGCCATGTTGCCATCCAGCCTTGCCGTGTTGGCCGTGCTGCCATCCGGACTTGCCGTGGCGGCCAGCCTTGCCGTGTTGGCCGTGCTGACATCCAGACTTGCCGTGCCATCCAGCCTTGCCGTGTTGGCCGTGCTGACATCCGGACTTGCCGTGGCGGCTAGCCTTGCCGTGTTGGCCGTGCTGACATCCGGACTTGCCGTGACGGCTAGCCTTGCCGTGTTGGCCGTGCTGCCCAGGCTTGCCAGCCATCGGGCACTTACCTGCGGCCGGTCCCTTGCCAGCCATGGGGCCTCTGCCGGCCATCGGACCCTTGTCGGCCATCGGACCCTTGCCAACCATGGGGCCTCTGCTGGCCATCGGACCCTTGCCTGCGAACGAACCACGACCAGCGATCGGAGGACTGCCAGGGAATGGACCCTTGGGCCCACCTACGGCTGGCCCCTTCGGGCCGCCTGCCGCCATGGCCTTCGCGCGCTCATCGCGGAATGCCTTGATGCGGGCATCCATCTTCGCGTGGGCGTCCTTCAGTTCCTGCAAGGTGATCTTGCCGTCGTGATTGGCGTCGATCCGCTTGAAAATCTCCTTGCCCATTTCCTTGTTTTTGAGGTGCGGTGCCGCGAGGAACTCCTCTTCGCTTAGAACACCATCCTTGTTCTTGTCAAGATCCTTCATCACCTGCTCCGGCGAAGGGGGACCTTGCTTCACATCCGGCTTGGCCGATGGGCCGCCCTTGGGCGGCTCAGCCATTGTCGGCACAGCCAGGGCCAGCGTAACCAAGCCGGCAACAACACAACTTAACTTGGACATAAAATCTCCTTCCAACGAGGGAACGACTAGCGTCTCACATCCCCTCCTTTGGGGACATGACTCCGCTAGAAAAGCTAGAACCGCATGTACATACCCTGAACCAAGCACTGAACATGGCCCAGACCAACGATTGAACCCCGCAGATGCGAAAAAGTTTCTCGGAATTCTTTAAAGATTTCTCAGAAAAGAACCGGGCATCTACTATTTAGCCCAGGAGGTTCGGAAAATGCGTTGGGCTGACCGCTGGGTTTGCGGACGATTGTGGTGCGGGCGTCCCGGCTGCCCAGGATGTTGTGGGCGAACGAGGCAGGCGAGACGCCCCGCACCGCAAGTTTCTAGGGAAGGTGTACTTAGAAGCGATAGTCGAGGCCCAAGTTGAGTCCTTGAGCCCAAAAGTCCGAAGTGTGTAGAACGAATGCCGGCTTTGAACCTGTCCCTACCGGCTGCGCCTCCGACGGAAATTGGTTCGGATCGACGTTCAGATCGATCTGATCGCCAGGTCGGGCCACATTGCTCCAATACATGAGCGTGTAGCCCACGCTGGCCTTCAGCCGCGAGGTCAGATCGTACCCCAGGGTCAAGCCGATTTCGGGGATCATGGAGAACTGCCGCGACTCATGGGGCTGGGGCACCATATTGCTGGGGAGCGCCAGTAGACCGCCGTTCAAGGGTGTGCCGTTGCCGATCGTCGTCGAACCGTTGATGAGTACCTGGGTATGCGTCTGGCCAATTCCCAATTTCAAGAGTGTATCGAGCGACCAGCGGTTGCGGTGCCATTGCGTCGAGAACCCCACATCGGCGCCATTGAAATCGTTACGAGTGTGAAACGTATCCGATATGCCAATCGTCGGAGAAGGAAAATCAGTTCTGACTTGTACATCGGCAATTTCCAAACCTTCGGACAGGCGCAGGAAGCGATAGCCGACGAGGAAATCGATCCGTCCGTCGCAACCGTTGACGATCGCCCTACGCCACAAGGCCTCGGCTCCTTGGAAGTTCTCGGTGGAAGTTGCGACAAATTTGCCGCTGGAAAAATTAGGATAGGCAACCGGGTTGATACTCTCACTCCCGGTCGACACGTCGAAGAACGGCCGAGCCAGAATGGGAACACCGGTACTCTCGTTGTTGTATGCCTGCCGGCTCTCACCCAGAATGAAGTAAGAAAATTCCAATCCCGATTCCTCGCAACTGCCCAGCCAAAGGCCGAAAGTCATGCGGCTGCCGGCATGTAGGCCGGTATTCAGGGCCTGATCGCCAAAAAGAACCGTGGTGTCGGGCTGCCCTAGCGCCCCCGCCTGGGCCGCGATCGGGGACGTGATATTGGAACTCGTCGTCAACAGCGGCGGCGTCTGTCCGCCTCGAAGCCACCAGAGCAATGCCTCGCCGCGAAACCACAATCGATTGCGTAGGATTCCGCGCAGGTTGGGACCCGTGTAGCCGAATTGGTTCTCGTCGCACTCTTCGCCACGGTTTCCGAACGGATCGCGCGGCTCCAAAGCATTTTCCTCATCAACCATCGCGGGAAGCCGCGGAGCAGGAGGTGTTCTCCGAGCGGGTCGAGGCTCGCTATCGCGGGCAGCTTCGCCCGAGGGCTTGGCTTTTCCCCTCATTACCGGCTGGTTCGACGGCGAGTCAACGGCCTCAGGCGAGACCGGAGCCGTCAAAGGCGGCGTATCGTCATTCAGCGCGACGCTGCGGCTGGGCAGTTCCTCGTCAGGATAACGCTGTGCAACGGTACGTGCATGCCGCCTTGGCTGTTCCTGCCAGGAAGCGTCTTGTGCATTGGCCGTGGATGAGAAAACCATTCCGCTCGCCACCAGGGCCAAGGCAAACCACAAACCGCTCGCCGATAATTGGCCAACAGCATGGAAACGAATTCTTGACAGGTGACTGTCCTGGCCGCACGAGCCGGCCGTTTCGCGAGAAATGACGCTTGTGTTCATGAGATTGTAGCCCCGGCACTACGAATTCTTAAACGAATTTGAATTACGTGAATCGTCCTACACTCCTTTTCGGCTACAATCGTTACAATCGTCAATCTTTTCCGCAGCAGAAATGTCAATATATTTTATTCAGATTGACAAACAGAAGCATGGCACCCCCTATTGGTGTATGTTTTCCCGTAGGAAACGCCCTCCTTGAGTTTCGCAACTCCAGTGAGTACCTGTCGAACATTAACTCCGTGTTTTTGTGGTGCGGCCGTCCCGGCTGCACGTGCAGGCGAGGCACCCGCACCACAAGTTGTTTTTGGACGAGCAATTAGCCAATCAGTCGGTTCAGGAGGGCTTCGAGCGACACGATTGCAAAGCGGGTAATCATGTCAGACGTGGCGAATGGGAGGTAGAGGTTACCGTTGTGGATCATCGCCCCACAGGAGTAGGCGACATTGGGCACATAGCCGTCGCGTTCCCGTTCGGTGGGTGTGATGAGCGGTTCGTCGAGGCAGCCGAGAACCTTCAGGGGATCGTTCAGGTCCAGCAGCATGGCACCGATGCAATAGGTGCGCATGGGACCGACACCGTGCGTCAGCAAGAGCCAGCCTTCCGGTGTTTCCAGGGGGGAGCCGCAGTTGCCGATCTGCACCAAACCCCAGGGATGGCGCGGCGTCTTCAGCAACTCAGCGGTCTCCCAGAAGTGAACGATGTCGGAGTACATGATATAAAGGTTCTCGCCGTCAATCCGCGAGCACATCACGTAGTGTCCGCCAATCCGCCGCGGAAAAATCGCCATACCCTTGTTCAGTGCGCAGGCGCCATTGATGGTATGCACGCCGATCCGCAGGAAGTCGCGGGTCTCGATCAGTTGCGGAAGCACGCGATGGCCGTCAAAGGCCGTGCAGGTGCCATAGTAGATGACGGTGCCGTCGTCCTCCACGAAACGGACCATGCGGAGATCCTCTATGCCATGGCTTTCGTTGCTGGTCTGGGGAAAAATCACCAACTCTGAAGCCTCCGCTTCTCGCGGAAGCTCTAACTGATAGTTGGAGTGGGCCAACCAACCAATGTCCTGGAGCGATTCCTCGATTTGAGACGTCACGGGCATCGTTGCCCGCGCTTCCGTGATGGCATGTTCGAGCTGGGACGAGGTGAACGAGTCGCCGAGGCGATCCATGACGGGATCCATTACCACACCGTTGACGCCGATCTCCTGGAGCTTGCGACGGAACAGAGGCTTTTCATATTCCTTGTCCGGTACGATCCGGACGGGCTTGGTGAAGCGGCTACAGGGATCAATTTGAATCTGGTGGTCGGAGTAGATGACACCGGTGCGGAAGACGATGGAGGAGACGTGCCCCTCGCCGGTCGCCCGAAGACTCATGATGATCCGCACCGCACCGGCGGGAAGATTGCGCTGGTTGTGATGAGGAACGATCGACGGATTGAAGAGTGCTGCGGATTCGATCGAATACTCCGCGGTCAGGTAAGCTCCGTTCAGCATCCGGCGATTGTGCGAACAGTCGTCCGACTGGCCGACGATATCCAGAGCCGTACGGTAGTTCTCGTCGAATACCGAGGCAATGTTGCCGTGGCGGGTACGGAATTTCAGGAACACATCGTCCAGCAAGCGGTCAACCTGGCCGTCGCTCAGTGCGCGCACGCGATCGAGGACGTTGCAGATCCGCGCCTCCCCGCCGGGGTTGAAGAAGCGGGTAATGACGCGGCGAAAATCGCTGCGGAAGGTGACCGGCAAGCGCCGAACCCTGAGGGGAACGGCGTTGCCTTTTCGGTTTGTTGATTCCATCAATGTAGTTTAGCATGTTGGAGCCTTTCGACCATCGCAGAGGCACTTCGGTGGCTCATTTCCGTCCACAAATAGGCGAGCGTCGATTCGGCCCCCTGGTTGTGATTCACGCCGGACGCCTGAAGGCCATCGTAGCAGGCGCCGGATCGAACATCAACCAGCGGTCGATTCAGGCTATTTCGGCCATGGAACCAGCCGTGAGCTCGGCGGAAAGCAGCCAAGTATTCCTCGCCGCCAAACAAATCCAGCGCGGCCAGCGCGGTTTCGGCCATGGTGACCGCTTCTACGGGTTGTTGATCGTACAACGCCTTTTCCTCCCCACGGGCATACCACCCCTCGTTACCGACTGGCCAGAAGACACCCGCGACCGTCGTCTGTTGGTCGAGGAAGGCAAACGACGCTTGCGCGATGTCCAAGAAGTTCTCCTTGGGCCAGCGGTGGGCGGCGACGAACAGCGCGTGCGGCAAGACCGCGTTGGCATAGGTCAGGCGAGACTCGAACCACTGCCAGTCGGGCCCTGCCGTGCGATCGTAACATTCAGCCAGACGCCGTGCCGCCGACCAGGCCACGGATTCCAGTGGTTCGAGGTCTTCTGCTCCCACACTCCACAGATGTCCCCAAGCCAGGATCAGATACGATTGGGCTCGCAAGCTTCGCAGGTCGGCGAGCGTGGGCAAAACCGTGTCGATCAATTCGCGGGCCAACGCTCGGTAGCCGTCGGGTAAGCTGCTGCCAAGCACTTCCGCCAGTGCGCGAACCGTCTGGCCCTGGCTATCACCGCAACCTTCGGCGTCGAGCCAACGCCGCTCGTAACTGAGGAAATTGTGGAATCCACGGCCGACGCCGCGCGCGAACTCAAGGAAGCTCAGGTAGGTGGTCACCCGCTGCAACATCTGCTCTTCGGGGTGCTGATTCCAGAGACGAACACAGAGCCGCAGGGCACGAGCATTGTCGTCGGTGGTGTAACCGCTTTCGCGCCGGGGGATGCTGTAAATAGCATGTTGGATCAACCCGGTCGAGTCGGTCATGCGGTCTAGGTGGTTCAAGGCAATCTCGTTACGGACGTACATCGAAAGGCTCCGATTTCTATCACAAACACGCATTAGCCCGCTGGCTTGCATGACTTGTGCGAGTTTCCGCTGGAGAGCTTGGCGTCACGGAATGCCCGCGGTACAGGGGGGCGACTGTCGTTTCAGGGGCGGAAACAACCCTGCTGAAGAACTCCAAGTACCGCAGGCCAACATTTGGCCAGAACATGGGCTTTGCATAGCGGTAGGCTTTGCGTCGAGTCTCCATTTGGAACGCGGGATCGGTCAGGAATCGTAGCGCGGCGTCCGCCATGGCATCGCTTGCACCAAAGGGCACGAGCAGACCGCGCCCGTTGGCCAGGACTTCTTCAGCGTACAGGTAGGGGGTGCTGACCACGGCGCCACCGGCTGCCAAGGCATAGGCCAAGGTACCGCTGGCAATCTGGTCCTTCCCTGGATAGGGGGTAACGTAGACGTCGCACGCCTGGAGATGCACCAGTAGGTCGGCAAGGCTCAGATACTCGTTCACAAAATGTAGGTGCCCTCCGACGCCCAGCGATTGGGCCATCTCGACCAGGCTTTCTCGGTAGACTTCACCTTCCTGACGCTTGACCTGCGGGTGGGTAGCACCCACGATCAGATAAATAGCCTCGGGACAAGCGGCGACGATCCGCGGCATGGCCTGAATCATGTACTCCAGCCCCTTGCCTCGATTGATCAGTCCGAAAGTGCAAATCACCTGCCGGCCGGCGAATCCCAGCCGTGCCTTGTGCGTGCCGTCGCGCCGATAAGGAACTTCCGGCACTCCATGAGGAATCACCTGCACCTTCGCCCCCGACACGTGATAGACCCTCTCCAACAGACTTGCCGCGACTCTGGTCATGACAATAATGCCCTGGCTGCGATCCGCCAGGTTTTGGATGATCCGCCGTGGCAGCGGAGAAGGCTCTGTCAAAAGCGTGTGGAACGTGGTGACGATGGGCTTGCGGCAGGCATGCACGAATTCCAGCACGTCCTGGCCCCAATCACCGGGGTAGAGACCGAACTCATGCTGCAAGCTCACCACGTCGCAGGGGCCGTCGTTGGCCACCTCCGCGGCCAGGCGATACGCATCCGTCTGGCTGTTGTCGATGACGTGGACCACACGGGGATCCGCGTAGCTGAGCGAGGCTGTTTTCTGGATCGCCGCAATCGAGGATACGGAATCACCCGCCGCCAAGTCCACGGCGTCGGCAGAGTCCCGGGTAAAAGTTGCCAGTCCGCATGCTTCCGGCGGATAGGTTGATACAAAAAGGGGTCGAACGGTATTCACTGGTCACCTCCTGTGTTGGTTCCCGATATAGAAAACAAAAGCCGACGTGGACAAACACCTCTGAGGCATTCGTCCACGTCGGCTTACTACTCAACTCGCCACCCGGCCGTTCGAGCCGAGTTGCTTTTCATCTAGTCATCCGACGAATTCAAATCCACTGCTTGAAGGAGCCGCGCCAAACGCCACGCGACTCACTAAGCCGAGTCATTGTACCGCACGCCCGGGGGAAAGCAAGCGGCCCTGCCAAATTGGCAGGGGAATTGCAAGGTTTTCTCGACCGCGCGCTCGCAGTACCGCCTTAGCGAGCCCACGCGGGATTCCGTGGTCGGAGAACGGATTTCCGTGAAAGCTCCCGCCGCACCCGATCCGCAAGCGGCCTTGTTCTGGATTCATAACCTATTGCTGCTTAGTAACTTATAATTGTCTTGTCGATCCTGGTTCGCGTTGGAATGTTTCTTGCTAGGAAAGTTCCCCACGAAGATCGGTTTTTTTCAACCAGCCATTGCGGCGACAGGGAATCATTATGGTTTTGGACGCAAAGTGCCTAGAGTGCGAGGAGGCTACCGAAGAGGAGCTTCTTGCCCGTCTGGATGAGGTTCTGGCACAATATGCCGAGGTTGCCGGGGCACTTATTCCGGTGCTACAAATCGCCCAGGCCATGTTTGGCTACCTACCGGAGACCGCCCTGCGAAAAATCAGCGTGGCACTGGGCAAGCCGTACAGCGAGGTTGCCGGGGTGGTTGGCTTCTACTCGTTCTTTACAACCGTGCCCCGCGGTAAGCACCTGGTGCGGGTCTGCCTGGGAACGGCCTGCTACGTTCGGGGTGGCAAGCAGGTGCTGGCCGCCCTCCGCGATCTGCTGCGGATCGAAGTCGGCGAGACCACGCCAGACCGGCAGTTCTCGCTCGATGTAGGTCGCTGCTTCGGGGCCTGTGGGTTGGCCCCGGTAATCATGATCGATGACGATGTGCATCAGCGAGTCAAACCGACCCGCTTGGGGCGAATCCTCGACAATTATCGCCAGTCGGAGGGTGAAACTTCCGGAAACGGAATAAATTCCGTTCTACGAGAAGGAGAAGACTCATGAGCCAGATCATCGCCACGCCGCAGCAACTAAGCGAACTTCGCGACTGCGTCCGGGTTGAGCAGGCCGCCAAGAAGGCTGCCGGTCACAAGCAGGTACGCATCTGCATGGGGGCGGGCTGCATCGCCTCGGGTGCCGAGCAGATCAAACAGTCGATCGAAGCGGAATTGGAACGTAGCGGCGTCCACGACGGAGTGTCGGTCATTGGCACTGGTTGCTTAGGCCCATGTTCCGCCGGCCCAACACTGATGATCGACGACGTTTTCTATGAGAACGTCAAACCCCAAGACGGTAGTGCCCTGGTCAATGAACACATTCTCCGCGGGCAGATTGTTTCGCGGCTGACGCATCGCAGGCCCGATGGCCGCAAGGTGGCCAACGCGGCCGAGATGGATTTTTTCAAGCGGCAGACCAAGATCGTGCTCCGCAACTGTGGCGTCATCGACCCGCAGCGGATTGAAGACTATATCGCCCGCGACGGCTATCAGGCCCTGGCCAGAGTCGTCACGAACAATCTTCCCAACGAAGTCATTGAATCGATGCGTGTTTCCGGCCTCCGCGGCCGCGGAGGCGCCGGTTTTCCCACCTGGCGGAAGTGGAAGTTGACTCGCGAGTCGGTGGGCGACGCCAAGTTCGCCATCTGTAATGCCGACGAAGGCGATCCCGGGGCCTTCATGGATCGGAGCGTGTTGGAAGGCGATCCGCATAGCGTACTCGAGGGCATGGCTATTGCCGCCCACACGATCGGTGCCTCGCGTGGCTATATATACGTGCGAGCAGAATACCCTTTAGCCGTCCAACGACTGAAGATTGCCATTGCTCAGGCCCAAGAGCGCGGCATTTTGGGTAAGAATATCTTTGGCTCTGGTTTTGATTTCGACCTGGAGATCCGCATGGGTTCCGGGGCCTTCGTGTGTGGTGAAGAGACGGCCCTAATGACCTCGATCGAAGGTAATCGCGGCGAGCCGCGGCCGCGGCCGCCGTTTCCGGCCCAGCAAGGTCTGTGGGGCAAGCCGACGCTTCTCAACAATGTCGAGACCTATGCCAACGTGCCGGCGATCCTCCTCAACGGCGGCGCATGGTATGCCAGCTACGGCACGGAAAAGAGCCGCGGCACCAAGGTTTTGGCGCTGGCCGGCGCGATCAAAAATTCCGGCCTAGTGGAAGTGCCCGTCGGCATGCCGCTGGGCGATTTGATCTATGACGTGGGCGGCGGCACCTCGTCGGGCAAGGAGTTCAAGGCCGCACAAATCGGCGGACCTTCCGGCGGCTGCATTCCCAAGCAGCACTTGAATGTGCTGCTGGATTACGAGTCGCTTGCGGAACTCGGCGCGATCATGGGATCCGGCGGCCTGATCGTCATGGACGAAGATAGCTGCATGGTCGACGTCGCCCGCTTCTTCATTGAATTCGTACAGGAAGAATCGTGCGGCAAGTGCGTCCCTTGCCGCGTCGGCACGAAGCGGATGCTGGAGATTCTGAACCGCATTTGCGAAGGCCATGGCGAGGAGGCCGATGTCGAGCGTCTCATCGACTTGGGCGAGATGATCAAGGACACATCGCTCTGCGGTCTCGGTCAAACCGCGCCCAACCCCGTGCTCTCGACCATTCGCCACTTCGGCCACGAATATATCGAGCATATCCGCGACAAGCATTGTCGCGCGGGCGTTTGTTCCTCGCTGGTTTATGCCCCGTGTTCCAGTGCCTGTCCGGCAAATGTCGATATTCCCGGCTACGTCTCACTGATTGGCGAGAAGCGTTACGCCGAGGCATTGCGGTTGCATCGCGAGAAGAACCCGCTGGCGGCGATTTGCTCGCGGGTCTGCTTCCACACCTGTGAAGACAAGTGCCGGCGGAGCACGCTCGATGCACCCGTTTCGATCCGCGGCATCAAGCGATTCATGGTCGATCAGGAAGTCACGATCCAACTGCCCGAGGTCCGTGAGAACCCGGCCAATGCGAAGAGGAAAGTCGCCATTGTCGGTGCTGGCCCGGCCGGTTTGTCGTGTGCTTATTTCCTCGCCCGACTGGGCTACCGGCCGATGGTTTTCGAGAGTGAACCGCGACCCGGCGGAATGCTCGTGCAGGCTATTCCGGCATATCGTTTGCCTCGCGAGATCGTGGCCCGCGAGGTCCGCATGATCGAGCGGATGGGCGTGGACATCCAGACGAACATGTCGCTGGGGCGTGATTTTACGCTCAAGTCGCTCCGCGGCCAGGGTTACGAAGCCGTGTTTTTGGGTGTCGGCGCGCCGATCGGCGTCGGGCTGGGCATTCCGGGCGAGAACGCTGAAGGAATCACCGATGCGCTCTCCTTCCTGCGAACGTATAATCTCCGCGGCTCCGTGCCGGTGGGGAAGCATGTTGTCGTGATCGGCGGCGGCAATTCGGCCATCGACGCGGCCCGGACGGCCGTGCGGCTGGGGGCCGAGTCGGTCACCGTGGTCTATCGCCGCAGCCGCGACGTGATGCCGGCCTACAAGGAAGAAATCGAAGAGGCCGAACACGAAGGTGTCACGCTGAAACTGCTGACCGCGCCGGTGGAAGTCATTGTGGCGGGCCGTCGCGTGGCGGGCATCAAGTGTCAGCCGATGCGACTCGGTGAGTTCGATCGCTCCGGCCGCCGCCGGCCTGAAGAAGGTGGCGACACGTTCGTCATTCCGGCCGACCATATTCTCGTGGCCATCGGTCAGACGTTGGACCTGAAGGGCCTCTCTGGCGGATTCTCGCTGGAGACTCGGCAGCGCGATTTCGTGCAAGTCAACCCCGTCACCGGCCAGACCTCGGAGAAATGGATTTTTGCCGGCGGCGACGCGGTCAGCGGGCCATCGTCGGTGGTTGAGGCCGTGGCTGCGGGTGAGCGGGCGGCCGTGGGAATCGATCAGTATCTGACCGGACGCATCCACGCCTTCTGGCGCGAGACCCACGAGGTCGATACCTTCTTCAACCCCGACGCTGAACCGATCGATGCGCCGCGGGAAAAACTCGATCTGATTCCGGTCGAGCGGCGGCGAGAGAATTTCGACGAGGTCGAATTGCCCTGGCGCGAATCGGTCGCCGTTTGTCAGGCCAAGCGTTGCCTGCGTTGCGACTATGGCCGTCGAGGAACGGAAGAACACGTACATGGATAATGGAGACACCGCGATGATCCACCTGACCATCAACAACATTCCCGTCGAAGTTCCCGAAGGCTCCATGCTCTTGACCGCTGCCAAACAAGCGGGCATCAAGATCCCAACGCTTTGCCATGTGGAAGGGTTGCAGACGATCGGCGCCTGCCGCGTCTGCGTGGTCGAGGTCGAAGGGGCACGGAACCTCTGTGCGTCGTGTGCCATGCCGGCTGCGGCGGGAATGAAGGTTCTCACGAACACCAGTCGCGTTCGCAACGCCCGGCGAACCGTGGTCGAACTGCTCCTCTCGGAGCATAACGGCGAATGCCAGACCTGCGACCGCAGCGAAGACTGCGAGCTTCAGGCCCTCGCCGCCGAGCTAGGCATCCGCGAAATCGCCTACAGCGGCGAGCGAACCCGCAAGCGGATCGATACCTCGACGCCCGCCTTGCTCCGCGACACGGGGAAGTGCATCAAGTGCCGCCGTTGCGTAAGCGTGTGCGTTGAAGTCCAGCATGTGGGTGCCCTCTTTCCGCAGAACCGCGGCTTTGAAACGGTCATCGGCCCGGCCTTCAGTCACGATCTGTCGAGTGTGACTTGCGTGCAGTGCGGTCAGTGCGCGGCCGTGTGTCCCGTGGGGGCAATCACCGAGCGCGATCAGATTGACGAAGTTTGGACGGCCTTGGAAAGCCCCGGCAAGCACGTCGTGGTGCAGACCGCGCCAGCCATCCGCGCCGCCTTGGGTGAGTGCTTTGGCCATCCTCCCGGCACCTTGGTGACCGGCAAAATGGTGGCGGCCCTGCGGCGATTGGGTTTCCACGCCGTGTTCGATACCAACTTTGCCGCCGATGTCACAATCCTGGAAGAAGGCACGGAATTGCTCACCCGGCTCAAAGCTGCGCTCTGTCCAGATATCGCCTCTCCCGCTGAGAAAGAAGCAGGGGGCAGAAGCAATCTCCCCCCTCCCTCTGGGAGAGGGGCAGGGGATGAGGGCATTCCGCGGCCTGCCCTGCCAATGTTCACCAGTTGTTCGCCAGGCTGGATCAACTTCCTGGAACACTTCCATCCCGACATGCTGCCGAACCTTTCCAGTTGCAAGTCGCCTCAGCAAATGTTCGGTGCCCTGGCGAAGACCTATTACGCCAATAAACTGGGCAAGCGGCCGGAGGATATTTTTGTCGTTTCGATCATGCCATGTACCGCGAAGAAGTACGAATGCCAGCGGCCTGAAATGACCGCCAGTGGTGTTCGCGACGTTGACGTGGTGCTCACCACGCGCGAGCTGGGCAAGATGATCCACGCTGCGGGGATCGATTTCAACAGCCTGCCCGACGAAGAGATGGACGCCCCCTTGGGGCTTTCGAGCGGTGCGGCCGATATCTTTGCCAACACTGGCGGCGTGATGGAAGCGGCCTTGCGCACTGCCTACGAGATCGTGACCGGTCGGCCGCTGCCGGTGGCCAATCTACATGTCGCGCCGGTCGCCGGGCTGAAGGGCGTGAAAGAGACTTCGCTCAAGATCGAGGGTGCGCTGCCCGAGTGGAGTTTTCTGGAAGGCGTGACGATGAACGTGGCCGTGGCCCACGGGCTAAGCAACGCCCAGCGGCTGATCGAGGCCGTGAAGCGTGGCGAGGCCAGTTATCATTTCATCGAGGTCATGACCTGTTCCGGCGGCTGCATTGGCGGCGGTGGTCAGCCACGGTTCACCGACAACCAGATCCGCGAGGCTCGCATTGCCGCCATCTATCGCGAGGACGAGGGCAAGACGCTCCGCAAGTCTCACGAGAACCCCGACGTGCAGCGTCTCTACGCCGAGTTCCTCGGCCAGCCCCTTGGCGAGCGATCGCACCACCTGCTGCACACGAAGTACACGCCGAAGGATCGTGTATAAGTGCTCGTTTAAAAACAATTTGTGGTGTGGGCGTCTTGCCTGCTCATGCCATAATGGTAGATTATACTCCACGGGACAAATTATACCGGCGGCTTTGTCGCAACAAGATCCGAACATGAGCGAGTATACGGGATGATGATCTACTTGGCAGGACCACTATTTACGTTGGCGGAACGCCGCTTCAACGATAAGCTTGCAGGCGAACTGGAGCGGCTTTGCCCTTCGCTCCAGGTTTTTCTTCCGCAACGCTACGACAAGGAGTTTGAGAACGCGCCGGATTTTTCCCCGAAGATGTTTGCATGTCTGAAGGGGGCACTCGACAATTGCAACATTGTCGTCGCCATGCTCGATGGAGCGGATGCCGACTCGGGCACCTGTTTTGAGATGGGCTACGCGCACGGACGAGGGAAAAGGGTGATTGGCGTCAGGACCGACTTCCGGGGCAGTGAAGATCACGGACTCAACCTGATGCTATCCAATGCTTGTTCCGATCTGGTCGCGGAGCCAAGCACGACCGCCACCATCGAACGGCTTGCGGAAAGAATTGTGAGCGTTTTGTCGGCGGGCGAGTCCCTTGTCTGAACGAACGGAACGAACGGGAGCTTGACAAGCAGAAATTTGCCGATTAGGATCACAGTTATCACACAGTTGTCAGCCTGTAGAGGGGTTCCGACATGTAGCAAGGGCAAGAATCCCGTTTACTATTTACAAGAGGAGAAGCCCATGCCCGAAGAAATGGATCGCCGTTCATTCGTCACAGGGTCGCTGCTTTCCTCTGCTGGCGTTGCGATCGCGGGGGCATCGTTCGGGGCGGACGGTTCGCAAACGGCCAGCCCACCCGCGACTGTGGCCGGATTATCTCGGGGTAAGATCGGAAAGCTCGAAATCAGCCGTCTGATTCTGGGAGGCAACTTACTGACGCATTTTACGCACAGCCGGGACTTGCGGTACGTCTACAATCTTGCCGCCCGCTACAATACGGACGAGAAAATCCTGGAGACGCTGGCCACGGCCGAGGCACATGGCATCAATGCCGTGACGATGCACAATCCGCCGCATCCGATCTCCCTCTTGCGTCGCTACCGCAAGGAGCGGGGCGGCAAGATCCAGTGGATCATCTGTCCCACGGCGGCGGTGGAGCCGGGCTTGGCCGCGTACCGTCAGCACGTCGAGGAGTTGATCAAGGACGGCTGTGAAGCGATTTACTTGTGGGGTGTGCATGCGGACTCGCTGGTGGCGCAGGGAAAAATGGATTTGGTCGCGGCGGCGGTCGAGTTGCCCAAGCAATACGGCGTGCCGTCAGGCGTGGGCAGTCACGCGCTGGACGTTGTCCAAGCCTGTGAAAAGCACGGCGTCAAGGCCGACTTCTACATCAAGACGTTCCACAATCACAGCTACCCGACCGCTCCCAAGCCCGAGCAGATCACAGGGCCGCTGAACGAGTTTCCTGGCTACTGGTGCTCCAATCCGCAGGAGACGGTCGACTTTATGAAAGGCGTTCAGAAGCCGTGGATTGCCTTCAAGACGATGGCGGCGGGCGCGATTCCGCCCCGGCAAGCCTTCCGCCGAGCCTTTGGGAGCGGTGCCGACTTCGTATTGGCCGGCATGTTCGACTTCGAGATTGCCGAAGACTCGCAAATTGCCCAAGAGGCAGTGGCTGCCCATCGCAACCGCGAGCGGCCCTGGCGGGCATGAAACTCCGGCGGTCGGGAGACCATCACTGAACATGGACGCTGTCAGGCTGGAAAGCCTGACCTACGGGAGTTTTAGCATCTGGGCTGGTCGTTGAATAACGTAATACAGGAGTTTGTCATAATGAGCAACTATTCTCGGCGGGACTTTTTGGCTCACTCGGCGGCGGCCGGCATGTTGGCCTGGCAGGCAGACCATTTGTTGGCCGCCGGCGATGCACCGGCCGCAAAGCCCGCGGATATGGCCATCGCCCGCTGGAAGGGGCCGGAACCCAAGGATGCCTCGGACCCGCAACTCTCCAATATCGCCACCAAACTGACGCAACAAGCCATCGACGCGCTAGGTGGAATGCGGCGGTTCGTGAAGCGGGGCGATGTGGTATGGGTCAAGCCCAACATCGGCTGGGATCGCACACCGGAACAGGCGGGCAATACCAATCCCCAGGTCGTGGCCGCGCTGGTTGCCCTCTGCCTGGACGCCGGCGCCAAGGCGGTCAAGGTCGGCGATTATTCGGTCCATGCCGCGGTCAAGACCTACGAGACAAGCGGAATCGGCCCCGCCGTCAAGACGCCGGGCGGCAAGATGGTCTTTCTCGACAAGCAACGCTTCAAGGAAACTGCGATCAACGGGGAACGGATCAAGACCCTCTTGCTCTATCCCGAGATCCTCGAATGCGACTTGGTGATTAACGCGGCAATCGTGAAGCACCACGTGCTGTCGAACGCCACGTTGTGCATGAAGAACTACATGGGCGTGATAGACAACCGCGCGCCGTTCCACCAGGACTTTGCCTCCTGTCTTTGCGATCTCACCCGATTTATGAAACCGCGGCTGAGCGTGCTCGATGCCGTGCGGATCTTGAAGGACCACGGTCCCAGCGGCGGCAAGATGGAAGACGTGGCGGTCAAAACGACGGTGGCCGCGGGCGTCGACATCGTGGCCCTCGATGCGCTCGGCTTGGAATTGCTGGGGAGGGCGCCTAGCGAGACCAGGAAGGCCGCGGCGATCATCAAGTACGCGGAAGAGGCGGGCCTGGGCAAGGCCAACTATCGCTCGCTGGCGCTGAAGGAGTTGGCTGTCTCATGAAGAGATGGCGAACCACGCTCAGCGGAGTGCTGGCTCGGCGGATTGTGCAAACGGCGGCGTTGCTGTTGTTCTTCGGCCTGATCCTGGCGGCGCGACGTCACGGCGACGCGGAACCCAGCACGTGGTGGCAAGGGTTCTTCCTGCTCGACCCCCTGGTGCTCCTGCTGACTTGGCTGGCTGGCCATGCCGTACCCGCCGCTTTGTTGTTTTCCTTGGCGACCTTGGGGGTGACGATCCTGCTGGGCCGCGTGTTCTGCGGCTGGTTCTGTCCTCTGGGGACGATCCACGCCATCGCCGGGCGATTCCTCGACTTCTGCTGGCCGCGGCGCAAGCAGCCGGAACATTGGTCTCGCTGGCAACTGGCGAAATACTACCTGTTGTTCGCGGTGTTGTTGTCGGCGGCCTGCGGGGTCCATGGAGGCGCGGTACTCGATCCGCTCGTTCTTATGTATCGCACGACCGTCGCGGTAATCTTGCCGGGCATGCAGTGGGCCATCGAGGACGGCTCGAACGTGCTGGGCCTGAGCGAGTCGGCCCGGCAACTGCTCCGTGAGCACGTCACCGAGGTCGAGCGCCAGGCTTTCTTCGGCAGCGGCCTGATTCTGACGCTGTTCGTGGCCCTCTTGGTGTTGAATCGCTGGCGGCCGCGATTCTGGTGTCGCTATCTTTGTCCTTTGGGCGCATTGTTGGGAGCGGTGGCCCTGCGCCCCTTCCTGCGTCGCGTGGCCCGGGAGAGTTGCAATCAGTGCGACGTCTGCGGAATGAATTGTCGTGGCGCCGCCACGGCGACGCCCGGCGACGACTGGCTGGCCGCCGAGTGCTTTGGTTGCCTCAACTGCACGACCGCATGCCATCGCGGATGTTTGGGATTTCGCTGGGCGTGGCCCTGGCAGGCAACGCCAACC
>Ga0118677_10001662_pt1 | contig 46506 bp, 40 predicted proteins | sample AliMusrvi5mmetaG_FD_86154 | JGI IMG/M metagenome (GOLD analysis project Ga0118677, IMG submission 86154) | reverse complement strand
TTTCTTGGTCGAAACCCATAATGACTGATTTGAAGACGGGATGCTCTATTTTTCATTAACTGGGTTGCTGTTCAAGCCTTCATATCCTGAAATCTACCCACAAATTCTGCGGATGAACCATTTATTTGAGGGCAGTATCTGGATACTTTCAGATGAGACAGCTCAGAGAGAGCTGGAGGAAACTCGAAAAAAAGAACAGGCACTGTTAAAACGCTCCGAGATTAAGTTTTCCACGATATTCCAAACCTCGCCTGACATAATAGCGATTTCAGAAAAATCTACCGGCAGGTTCATTGAGGTAAATGATGCCTTCGAGAGAATTGTTGGTTACAGCAGAGAGGAGGCAATCGGCCGTACGGCATTTGAATTAAAGACATGGGGCTCTGACCTGTATCGGCAGCAGATGCTTGATCGGTTGGCTGATCAGAAAAGATTGATGAATTACCAGACCAGGTTCCGACGGAAGAATGGCGAAATTTTTCCTATCCTCCTGTCACTGGAGTTGGCAGAGATAGATGGAGTGGAGTGTTTCATTATCAGTGCCCGTGACATAACAGAACTGGAAAAGATCAAAAAAGAATTACGCAAACAGATTACCCTGGCAGAGTCTGCCAATCGTGCGAAGAGTGAATTTCTTTCAAATATGAGTCATGAGATCCGCACCCCCATGAATGGTGTAATCGGTATGGCTTACCTTTTGGAACTGACTGACCTCACACAAGAACAGAAAGAATATGTCGCATCTCTTAAACTGTCAGGCAAAAATTTATTATCTCTTATTAATGATATCCTTGACCTTTCCAAAATAGAGTCGGGGAAAATTTCCATAGAACCGGAAGACTTCAGTCTTCAGCAATGCATAAGTGATGTTGTCCTGACACAAAAAAGTGTTATATTAAACAAGGGTCTTTTGCTGCATGTTACTATTGCAGATAATGTTCCGTATGTCATAAGGGGCGACCAACTTCGGGTTAAACAGATTTTACTTAACCTGCTCGGAAACGCTGTGAAGTTTACAAAACAGGGTGAAATCAGTATTTCCGCACAGATGCTTGAGCAGAAAAACGAAAGTATTATCTTACAAATTTCTGTACGTGATACGGGTATAGGCATTTCCACGGATGCCCTTGAAAAAGTTTTTAGCCCCTTTGTTCAAGAGGATGGTTCAATATCTCGTCAGTTTGGGGGCACGGGTCTTGGCCTGAGCATCTGTCGCAAACTTACTGAACTGATGGGTGGTGCCATCTCGGTTGAAAGCACGCAAGGTGTCGGTAGCTGTTTTAAAGTCAACCTACCGTTTGTCATGGTCATGAAAAGCCCGCCAGGTAAAAAGGGCAAAGATCACGTAACTACCTGGGAGGGGCCGCCATTACGGATTCTGCTGGTAGATGACAATGCTATCAACATAAAAGTTGGCGCCGCACTGCTCCGTATGTTTGGCCATGACGTATCTTGTGCGGAGGATGGCAGAGCATGCCTTGAGCTCCTTGAGCGAGGGGAATTTGACCTGCTGTTGCTGGATATACAGATGCCGATTATGGACGGCGAACAAACGCTTAAAGAAATTCGCATAAAGGAGCAAGGCTCATCACGGTACCTGCCAATTATTGCCGTTACGGCCTATGCTCTGCGTGAAGAGAAAGAACGCTTTCTTACAGAGGGTTTTGACGGATATGTATCAAAGCCGCTCTCGCCTGATGAACTGATGTCGGAGATGAAGCGGGTAGTAACAAACTCTAAAAAACTTTTACAGCATGATCTCTAAATTCTTGTCCTTCGTACAGACGGATTTTATGCACAATCAGGATGGGGAGCAGTTCATATGTCAGATACCATTACAGAACAGAGCAGAAACACAGAAGTACAAACCCTCCAGGAACATTTTCATAGAGTACTGTTGAGTAACTTCCCCTTTGCCGCATGGCTGAAAGACAAAGAAGACCGCTATCAGGCCGCAAATGTAAAACTGGCGGAGTATCTTGGTGTTGCAACACCTGAAGAGTTGATAGGAAAGACGATACACGATTTTTTTCAATCAGACGTTGCGGATGGTATCTCTGCGGAAGCACAGGAAGTATTGACTAACGGTACCACCATCCAATCAGAAAAAAAGTACACCGTTAATGACAGTGTGCGCTGGTTTGATATTCACGTGTCGCCTATCACTATTGATGGACAGTTAATTGGCACCGTTGGCTGTGCCTGGGACATCACGGAACGCAAATTGATTGAGCAGGCTCTCGCCGAAAGTGAAGAACGCTACCGGAGAGTCGTCGAGGTTTCTCCGGAGGCAATATTTATCCATTGTAAAGGTCGTTTTGTTTTCATGAACATGGCAGGAGCCAAGCTCCTGGGCGCCGGCAACCCCGAGGAACTCTACGGCAAACGAGCGCTCGATTTTGTCAGTCCCGATCTTCAAGACAAGGTTGCAAAGCGAATCAGGAATGCCTGGCAGCGTAAAGACAACCCATTGATTGAAGAAGAGCTTGTTCGCCTGGACGGTACGACTATACCGGTTGAGATGGTGTCAGTGTTTTTTACCTATAGGGGTAAGGACTCTGTTCTGGCAATTGCCCGTGATATTAGTGAAAGAAAAAGGATGCAGGAAGAGTTAATCAAGTCACAAAAGCTGGAGTCACTTGGAGTGCTGGCCGGCGGCATTGCCCATGACTTTAACAATATTCTGATGGCCATCATCGGTAATGCTGATTTGGCGATGATGCGTATCAATAAAGAGTCTCCTGTAATTGAGAACCTGCGTAGAATAGAACAATCGGCAGCTAAAGCTGCCGATCTTGCCAAGCAAATGCTGGCCTATTCAGGTAAGGGCAAGTTTGTAATCGAGCAGATAAATCTAAACCTCCTGATAGAAGAAATGCTCCAGATGTTGCATGTTTCCATCTCCAAAAATGCGGTATTGCGCCTTAAACTTGCTCATACCCTCCCCCTGGTAGACGTTGACGCAACACAGATACGGCAGGTTGTCATGAATCTGGTGATTAATGCCTCAGAGGCCATCGGGGATAAAAGCGGGGTTATCGCCATTACTACCGGCTGCATGGATTGTGATCAAAGTTACCTGAAAGATGTTTGGCTGATTGAAAATATCAAAGCCGGATTCTATGTCTATCTTGAAATTGCCGATACCGGTTGCGGTATGGATAAATTTACCCTTGAAAAAATCTTCGAACCATTTTTTACCACCAAATTTACCGGCAGGGGGCTTGGTATGGCGGCGGTAATCGGGATCATCCGAGGTCATAAAGGAGCGATCAAGATCTATAGTGAGCCGGGTAAAGGGTCATCTTTCAAAATACTGCTACCGGCATCAGAAAAACCGGCTGAGATATTCAACCATGTACCCACTCAGGATAATTGGAAAGGGAGTGGCACGGTACTCCTGGTTGATGATGAAGAAACGGTGAGAGGAATCGGTAGAGAAATGCTGCAAGAATTTGGCTTCGAAGTTATTACGGCCAATGACGGCAGAGAGGCAGTAGATGTCTTCAAGAGCAATCCCGCCATTAATTTGGTTATTCTCGACTTAACCATGCCTCACATGGATGGAGAACAGTGCTTCCGTGAATTAAGAAAGCTTAAATCAGACGTCAAGATTATCATGTCAAGTGGCTTTAGTGAACACGAGGTTACGCAGAAATTTGTCGGTAAAGGAATATCAGGTTTTATTCAGAAACCATATAAACTCTCAGAGCTTAAAGAGACATTGCAGAACGTTTAACACCGAAATCTTCGTATACATAATCTATGTTAAGAAAAATCTGTTGACTCGTTTTTATTTCACGTTACATTCAAGGCTTGATTGAAATCCCAATTCCTCTTTTAAAGGAGCCTCCAATGCCAGAAGGTCCGGAAATTGAACTCGAAAAGCTGCATGAAGCTATAAAGGAAGAGATGGAACATGAGGGGGGGATGTTTCTTAAGCTGATTTCCATTTCAACTGCAATCCTCGCCGTATTTGCCGCCATTGCCTCCCTTCAGGCTGGAGCTACGGTCAATATCGCCTTGATGTTAAAGACGGAAGCGGCACACATGCAGGCAGAAGCCTCTAATCAATGGTCATATTATCAGGCCAAAGGAGTAAAAGCAGCCGTTCAGGAGGCGTCAAGAACAGCCTGGCTGGCCATCGGAAAAGAGCCTCCTGCCACCTATGAAGAAAAAATACATCGTTACGGCGAAGAACAGAAAGAAATTCTGAAAGTAGCGAAAGAAAAAGAGAAGGAACGAGATGAACGACTGAAAGAGTCCGACCATCTTTTGCATAAGCATCATGGGTTCGCAAATTCGGTCGCACTCTTTCAGGTATCCATCGCGTTGGGAGCGGTGGCGGCGTTGACGCGTATCAAGCTGGTCTGGTACGGTTCACTGCTCACCGGAATAGTCGGTGTCGTCCTTTTTCTCTGGACTCTGATACATTGACAGTGTCGATTTCGAATCCCGGATTGGCATATCATACCTTGATTTACCCTAAGGGGCATACTTTGAAACCAGATGACAGTAAAATAAGCAAGCCAAATCCTGCCAACTCTGAAATTTTACAGACTCCTACCTATTATGTCGGCATCGGCGCCTCGGCCGGCGGTCTTGAGGCAATCGAGTCATTCTTCACCAACATGCCTCTCAACAATAATCTGGCCTTCATCGTGGTGCAGCACCTCTCACCGGACTATAAGAGCCTGATGGTGGAACTCCTGTCAAAGAAGACCGCCATGCCGGTTAATCGCGCCGAGGATGGCATGCTGGTAAAGCCTAACAATGTCTACCTGATCCCGCCTAAAAAAAATCTGACTATTTTTCATGGGAAACTGCTCCTTTCCGAGCAGGATCACACACGGGGAATTAACCTGCCTATCGATGTGTTTCTCCGTTCACTGGCGGAAGACCAGGCCGAAAAAGCCGTGGCAATCATCCTGTCCGGCACCGGCAGTGACGGAATGCGAGGCGTCCGCACCGTCAAAGAATGCGGAGGCATCGTCATGGTGCAGGACGAGGAATCCGCTAAATTCGACGGTATGCCGAGGTCGGCAATCTCAACCGGTCTCGCGGATTTTATCTTGCCACCTGATAAAATGCCCGGCCAACTGCTTGCCTTTGCCAAGCACCCCTACGTAACTGATACCGAGCGTTCCGAGACACTTCTGTCCGATGAGGAAGGGCTGACGAGGATCTTTGCACTGCTGCGGGAACGCTGCAAAATTGATTTTACCTTCTACAAGCCAAGTACGGTTACCCGCCGCATTGAGCGCCGCATGAGCATCAACCAGACTGATTCCATCAAGGAGTATCTGGCGTTCATGGTCAACTACCCCGGAGAGGTCGTGGCCCTCTATCGCGAACTTCTGATTGGCGTGACCAGTTTTTTTCGCGACCAGGGTGCCTTTGACTATCTGTCTGAAACCATACTCCCGGAAATTTTCAAGAACAGCAGTAAACGGGAAGTCCGCTTCTGGGTATCAGCGTGTTCGACCGGTGAAGAGGCGTATTCCCTGGCTATTTTGGCAAAGGAGTGCATGGAAAGTCTGGGACTGCGTCATGACGTCAAAATCTTTGCGACCGATATTGACCGTGATGCCATCCATTTCGCAGCCACCGGCAGCTATCCTGAAAGTGTTGCAGCTGATATTCCCCCTCTCTTTCTCGCCAAGTATTTTCACAAGCGTGGCGATAATTTTCAGATTGTCCGCTCCATCCGCGAGATGGTCGTCTTTGCCCAGCACAACCTGATCAAGGATCCGCCATTTACCAACATTGATTTACTCTCCTGCCGGAACATCCTGATTTACTTTCAGCCGGTGCTGCAGCGCAAGGTTATGGAGTTCTTCAACTTCTCACTGGTCCCTGGTGGCATAATGTTTCTTGGCAGTAGCGAAACGACAGGCGAAATGAGTGACTATTTTGACCCGCTGGAACAGAAACACAAATTTTTCCGCGCCCGCGGCAGGGTACGCCATCTGGGTGAAGCGGTTCATCTCCCTGCGGTGACTGACACCCGCTTCCGGGAACTGAAAGGGCACTTTACTGCGGTACGCCGCACGCTTCGAACCAATGACGAGGAACGGCTGCTGGAACGTTTCCTGAACGTAGCTGTTGGTGATTATCTGCCCCTTTCGTTCCTGGTAAATGAGCATATGGAGGTGCTGCAGATTATCGGTGACGCTGATGGGTATCTGAAGCTTCCTTCGGGCAAGGTGGTTAACGACATCTCTAAAATGGCGATCAAGGAAATATCAATACCCCTGGCCACCGGCATTCATAAGGTTTTTCGTCAGAATCAGGAATTGCGTTTTTCCAATATCCGTATCACCCGGCATGGTATTTCCAAGCTTATTGACCTGCGCATTAAACCGTTGTCACACAAGATTCATCAGGAGCCTCTGGTTGCTATTTTTATTGATGAGACCAGGCGAGAGTTGATCGATTCAAAACAGGAGGTGCAAACGTACGACCTCTCTAAAGAAGCTGAGGAACGATTGCACGACATGGAACAGGAACTGCAGTTCACCCGGGAGAATCTGCAGGCCACCATTGAAGAACTGGAAACTTCCAATGAAGAGCTTCAGGCCACCAACGAGGAACTTCTGGCCAGCAATGAAGAACTGCAGTCAACCAACGAGGAGTTGCAGTCCACCAACGAAGAACTGTTTACTGTTAATGCCGAGTATCAGAGCAAAATAATCGAGTTGACCGAACTGCATAACGATGTCGATAATCTGCTTTCCGCCACTCAGATAGGCAACCTGCTCCTGGATGAAAACATGGAGGTCCGCCGTTTTTCCAAAAGAACGACGGATATATTCAAGTTGCTTGATAGTGATGTGGGACGACCAATAACTCATATTTCCCACTACCTGGTCAATGTTGATCCGATCAAGGTTGTCAGGGATGTGCAGCAGACCAATCGTCAAGTGGAACTGGAGGTGCAGACGCAGATGGGGCAGTGGCTGCTCATGCGGGTAGTGCCCTATTCAATCGGTCCAAAGTCGTTTTCCGGTACCGTGTTATCGTTTGTGGATATCAGCGCCATCAAACAGGCCGAAGCGGTTGCTTTGTCCTCCAAGATCATGGCACAAATAACCATGGACTCTCTCTCGTCCAATATCTGCGTGCTGGATGAACAGGGGGTCATCATAACGGTCAACAAGGCCTGGCGGGATTTTTCGCTCAACAATCAAGCGGAATGTGACTCGGTTGGGGTTGGCATCAATTATCTGGATGTATGCTCGGGCATCAGCGGTAGCGACAGCGAGAGCGCTCTGGGTTTCCGTGACGGTATCCGCGCCGTTATGAGTGGCGCCTGTAAATCCTTTGAGATGGAATATCCCTGCCACTCACCCGATCAAAATCGGTGGTTTGTCGGCCGGGTAACGCCCTATATCGGTTCCGGAGCTGGCTTGCGTAAGGTTGTTATTACGCATGAGGACATAACTGCCCGCACACAGGCTGTTGCGGCACTGCAAGCTCAATCCGGGTTCAAACGAACGGAACGGAAGGGGACCAGTGAATAAAAGCAATAATGAAGCATTTCAAGGATTGCGGTCACGGGCCGAGGCGCTTCTTGCACAGTCGAATGACCCCAGGACCAACCTGCTGCATAAGGATGTCCAGGCACTGATCCACGATCTGTCCGTACACCAGATAGAGCTTGAGATGCAGAATGAGGAACTGCTCCAGGCCCAGAGTAAGCTCCAGCAGGCTAAGGATAAATTTCAAAATCTCTATAATCACGCGCCGGTTGGATATTTGTCGCTTGATGCGTTTGGCATGATCCTCCAGCATAACCAGACGTTTGGCGTTATGCTGGATACCCCTGGGAGCATCGCAATCGGCTCCCCATTCGCCTCGTTCATGTTTTCTGAAGACCGGGATATCTTTCTTGCCCGCTACCGGGCCTTTTTCAATAAACCGGAGGAGAAAAACATTGATGTACGCCTGAGCCGTGCAGATGGTTCCTTACTTTGGGTTCGCCTGTCCGGACGTCGTGACGTCCGGGACTCTGATTCTCAAGAGAGCTGGGAATGTCTGTTGCTGACGGTGGCAGACATCAACAGCGAAAAGCAGAACGAAAAGGCCATGGTTGATAATCTGCAGTTCGTCACTACCCTGCTTGATACGGTACCGAGCCCGATTTATTACAAGGATGCATCCTGCAGGTATCTGGGGTGCAACCGTGCCTATACTCAAATGACAGGTTTTTCTGCGGAACATCTGCGCGGGAAAACTTTTTTTGATATTGCCGCTTCTCCAGAACTTGCTGCGAATTACCATGCCAGGGATCAGGAGCTATTACAAAATCCGGGTATTCAGATCTTTGAAAATCGCGTGCAGGTAGCTCCGGGTAAGTTCCATGATTTTGAATACAACAAATCAACTTTCCGGGATGCGGCAGGCACTATTGCCGGTCTCGTGTGTGTCAAGCTTGACATTACCGAGCGCAAACGGACTGAAGAGGAACAGATCAAGTTCACTACCATGGTGGATTGTCTTGGTGAAGGGATCAGCATCAAAGATCTTGACTACAGGATTCTGTATCAGAACAGAGCCATTACAGAATTATTCGGCGACTTGACCGGTACGGCGTGCTACGAAATTTTTGGTTTGTCCGAACCCTGTCAGGATTGCCCTACCGTCAAGGCTTTGAATGATGGTCAGATCCATTCGGCATGCCGGAACTATCGACGGAAGGACGGGGGAATAATCCATATCGAGAGTACCGCCTCGCCGCTTCGAGATACTTGTGGTGAAATTACCGGATCGGTCGAGATTGTTCGTGATATCAGCGAGCGCATCAAAAACGAACAGACTATCCGCGATATGGCATTTCACGACCATCTTACCGGTCTGGCTAACCGCAGGCTGTTCGAGGATCGTCTTGAACAGGCGGTGGCTAAATCACGGCGCCATGGCATGAAGTTCGGGCTGTTGTATCTGGATCTGGATCATTTTAAAACGATCAACGACAACCTTGGTCACGAAGCGGGTGATCTGGTTCTTGTGGAAGCTGCGGCGAGAATCAAAACGTGCTGTAAGAGGGATATTGACACCATCAGTCGCCAGGGAGGCGACGAGTTCTGTATTATCATCGCTGACTGTGGTGACAGAGAACAGTTGACCGCTATTGCTGAAAAACTGCTGATTCAGTTGTCACAACCATATTTTTTGACGGAAGTGCACGTAGACTTGACAACGAGTATTGGAATCAGCATTTATCCCGACAATGGTGCTGTCATGAAAGAACTGGAAATTGCGGCGGACAGGGCAATGTATGCCGCCAAAAAAGCCGGCCGTAATACCTTCCGTTTCTGGGAACCATATTATATACCAGTCTCTCTTTTGTAGCGCTTTTACCCCCCCCCTTATTTCACCCCTCCACCAGCTTGTAGGATATCTCCTACAGTGAAGCACCCATATATACTACAAATGAAAAAGTATTGTTCTGATTTACTAAGACGTTAAAAATATATACCATCGAAATGGTATCTCTGTATCTGCATAATAACGTTTGCCGAACGGTATCCATACCGTCGTTTTAAATCAGAACCTTACTAATTTTAGAACGAAAGGCACATAAAGAGGTTCTCCCCATGATCGAGATTACGAAAGCAATTTCAGAGGACGGGATCCCTTGTCAGGATAGTGATTTACACTATGCACACGAGGAAGTGCGTAAGTATAAAACGATTCTTAAGGCCGCTCTGGATCAGAGTACCGTCGGTGTTGCCATAGCTGATGCGCCGAGTGGCAAACTGCACTATGTGAACGATGCAGGCTTGTGTATTCGCGGTGAAGATCGTGAAAGTATCGTCAACGGAGTAGGGATCGATCAATATGTGTCAAACCTCCAGATTCGGGACTTTGATGGCAGGCCGCTGAGTTCCGAAGAGGTGCCGTTGATCCGTGCGATTCGTTACGGAGAAACATGCCGTAAAGAAGTTGTTATTTCCCGAGGCGATGGCGACAATCGTATTGTGATTGCCAATGCCTCGCCTATCAGGGACGAAGCGGGCACCGTATTGGCGGGTATTGTCTTCTACACTGACATGACTGAACGGAGGCAGGCTGAGAGATACAAAGACCTGGCTCGAGATGTTCTGCAAATTCTCAACGAACCGGGAAAACTGACCGACTCTGTCCGGCATGTTCTCTCGGTTATGAAGAGCAAAATGGAATTCGATGCCGTCGGGCTTCGATTGCAGGAGGGAGAAGACTTCCCCTATCTTGTCCAGGATGGTTTTTCAATAGATTTTTTACGTAAGGAAAACTCGTTGAACGGCCGGGCGGCCGATGGGGGAATATGCCGCGACAATAACGGCGCAATATGTCTGGAATGCACCTGCGGATTGGTCATTTCGGGCATGATCGATGCTCGCAACCCCTTGTTCACCGCCGGCGGCAGTTTCTGGACAAATGATTCGCTCCCCTTCTTAGAAAGCCCTCCGGCAGCTGATCCCCGGCTTCATCCACGTAACGAATGCATCCATCATGGGTATGCCTCTATTGCTTTGGTTCCCATTCGCAGCAAGGACAAAATAATCGGCCTGATCCAGTTCAATGACCGCCATAAAGGTCGTTTCACCTCCGAAACCATTGAACTACTGGAAGGGATAGCATCACATATCGGTGCTGCGCTCATGCGTAAGCTGGCGGAAGAACATCAGGCCCGACTCGAAGCCCAGCTTCATCAGGCCCAGAAGATGGAGTCGGTCGGGCGACTGGCAGGCGGTGTTGCCCATGATTTCAACAATAAACTGACCATTATCCTCGGTCAGGCACAACTGATACTCTTGGATTTGGAGAAAAATCATCCGCATTATGCCAATATTGAGAGTATACGCCTGGCTGCCGAACAATCCGCAAGTCTCACCCGTCAGTTGCTCGCCTTTGCCCGCAAGGAGATTATTACGCCGAAAGTGTTGGACCTGAGCATCACAGTGCAGGGTATGGTCAAGATGCTCCAGCATCTTATTGGTGAAGACGTTAAGTTGGCATATCACCCGATGCCGAACTTGTGGCCGGTCAAGATGGACGAGGCCCAGATCGACCAAATCCTGGCCAATCTCTGCGTCAATGCTCGTGACGCGATTAAAAACGTCGGAACGATCTGCATAAAAATTGACAACCATGTCGTCGATACTGACTTTTGTGCAAGACACAAGGAACTTGTACCGGGCGATTATCTGCGGCTTGTTGTCAACGACGACGGTTGCGGCATGGATAAGGAAACGCAGAAGCAAATTTTCGAGCCATTTTTTACGACCAAAGGGATTGGCGAAGGAACTGGACTTGGACTGGCCACGGTCTACGGGATCGTTAAACAGAATAACGGTTTCATTGACGTCATCAGCGAACCAGGTGTGGGAACGACGTTCCTTATCTATCTGCCGCGCTATGTGGGTGATAGTCACCTGACACAGACAAAAGGCGCCATAGGAGCACTCCCGCGCGGTCGAGAGGTAATTCTACTGGTTGAAGATGAACCGGAAATTTTGAAAATGGTTTCCGCTATTCTCAAAGGGCTTGGCTATACCGTACTCGCAACACATTCTCCGGCAGAAGCAATGCATATTGCAAGTGAATATGCCGACAACATAGACTTGCTCTTAACTGATGTGGTCATGCCTGAGATGAACGGCCACGACCTTGTCAGTTATCTTCTTATCAGCAATCCTCAGCTCAAACATCTGTTCATGTCCGGATATACCTCTGACATCATCGCCCGCCATAATGTGCTTGATGATGGCATACATTTCATATGTAAACCATTCCAGATGTCTGACCTGGCATTCAAGCTGCGAGATATACTGGATGGTCAGGCCATACCATAGGAATAATAAAAATGTGATCCTGCCCGGATGTCACTTAGGAGCCACTCAATGACCAAAGCAAGCATTGCTGAAACAATTTCTGTCAATCCTCCTGAGCTGAAACCTACCCATATTATCGGCATCGGCGCATCAGCAGGTGGATTGAGTGCGCTTGAACAGTTTTTTGACAATATGCCGACAGATACCGGAATGGCTTTTGTGGTTATCCAGCACCTGTCCCCCGATTTCAAAAGCCTGATGGACGACCTGTTGTCCCGCCACACCACAATGCCGATCCATCGCGTTACTTCCGGCATTGAACTCCAGCCAAACAGCATCTATCTGATTCCCCCGAAGACTCACATGACCGTAAAAGAGGAAAAACTCTACCTTACGGAAAAAACACTCAGCCCCCACATCGAACTCCCTATTGATATTTTCTTCAACTCGCTTGCAGATGACGCAGGGGAGCGAGCGGTCGGGGTGGTCCTTTCCGGAACCGGCTCGGATGGCTCACGTGGTATTGTTTCGATAAACAAAAACGGTGGACTGGTTGTCGTTCAATCACCGGAGTCTGCGCAATTCGATGGTATGCCCCGTAGCGCCATTGCCACCGGAGTCTGTGATTTTATCCTAGGCCCTGACAGAATTCCGCGCATTCTGGTCGAATATGCCATCAGTCCTCTTGCAGTGCGGACGAGGATGCATCACGAACTGGAGGTTTTTGAGGATGAAGGGGAATATGCCGGCATTTTTGCCTTGCTGCGACGCGCGTATAATCTGGATTTTTCAAAATACAAAGGGTCAACAGTCGGTCGGCGAATCCGTCGACGAATGGAGTTCCGCCAGATTCCGGAGGTTTCCGATTATGCCGCCATCGTATCCGGTGACCAGGATGAACTGGAACTTCTCTACAAAGATCTGTTGATCGGGGTGACGGAATTTTTCCGTGATAAGCAGGCCTTTGAGTTTTTGGAGCAGGAGGTCATTCCCAGATTGTTTGCAAATCTTAACAAAGAAGAGGATTTGCGCGTCTGGTCGGCGGCCTGTGCCACCGGAGAAGAAGCATATTCCATTGCGATTCTGTTGGCTGAAAGGGCCAAAGAGATTGACTTCAACGGCAAAATCACCGTCTTTGCCACCGATGTCCATAAAACCTCGCTTGATTTCGCTTCTCAGGGACTTTACAACAGGGCCCGTCTGACCAACGTAAGCCCGGACCGAATGGACAAATACTTTAAGAAGGAAGGGGGCGATCTGTTCCGGGTTACCTCCGAACTGCGTAAACTGGTGGTCTTTGCCCCGCACAACCTGCTCAATGATCCTCCGTTTACCCGGTTGGATCTGGTCTGCTGCCGCAATCTGCTGATCTATTTCCAGACTGAAGTGCAGGAGCGGGTGATTTCCCTGTTTCACTTTGCTCTCAAAATCGATGGCATTCTTTTTCTGGGAAGCAGTGAGGGTCTTGGTCCTTTTGTTGGTGAATTTGAAGTCATTGCCAACCAGCACAAAATGTTCCGGAAAATTCGAGATCTCAAGCTGGCCCTCAATCTGGATGCCAATCGCATGGAACGGCGGGAACCACACATTCCGACTGCAGTTTTGCAGCAGGGGAGCAGCCGTGTGGTTACCATTGATCGTCAGGTGCTGGCCGATTACGACACCCTGCTCCGAAGACATATGCCTCCTGGAGTCCTGATCAATGAAAATAGACAGATTGTCCACTATTTCGGTAATGTGGCCGAATATCTGAAAATGCCGGAGGGACGGGCGGAAAACAATATCCTTGTTCTTTCGGAGGATAACCTCCATGTGGCACTCAGCACTTCGTTCCAGAGGGCGGATACAACCCGGCAACTGGTGGTCACCCGCAATGTCCGAATCCGACGCGGTGATGGTGAATTCCTGATTGACCTGAATGTTTCTCCGTTGCCGGATGAAAAGAGCCACACGACTCATTATCATGTCTATTTCGAGCGTGTCCGCCAGACGGAACATCCGCAACTCCCTGAACAGACGGAAAATACAGACGTGACGCGTTTCGATATAGACAATCACTTCCGCCAGCATGTAGCTGACCTGGAAATGGAGCTGCAGTCAACCCGCGAGAGCCTACAGACTACCGTCGAAGAATTACAGACCAGCAACGAGGAGCTGCAGGCCACCAACGAGGAGCTGCTGGCCTCAAACGAAGAGCTTCAGAGCACCAACGAAGAGCTGCATTCGGTCAACGAAGAACTCTATTCGGTCAACTCTGAATTTGAGCGCAAGAACGTCGAATTGAAACAGCTGAACAACGATCATGAAAATCTGCTGGCCAGCACCGACATCGGCACGGTATTTCTCGACCGCCAGTTGCGGATTCGCAAGTACAACTCTGCGATCGCCTGTTTCTTCAAGCTGATGCCGCAGGATATCGGCCGTCCGATTGACCATATTGCCTATCATCTCTCCCAGCAGGAGGAGATGCTGGCTGACATACATCGTGTCCTCTCAACAGGAGAGCCTGTGGAGCAGGAAGAGCAAACTCGGGACAAAACCTGGCTTCTCAAACGGATTATGCCGTTCAGAACCGAAACCGGCCAGGTTGAAGGAGTTGTTATAACCTTTACCGATATTACAACGGTCAAGGCAGCGGAACTGAAGGTGCTGCGCCTTAATGAAGAACTGGAGCACAGGGTCGAAGAGCGCACCTGTGAGCTGAAAAATGAAATTCAGGTGCGGCTTTTGGCGGAAGAATCTCTCAAAAAGCAGGAAGCGTTTATTCGTTCCACCGTTGATGGACTGAGCGTCAATATTTGCGTGATTGATGCGGATGAGCGGATTGTCATTACCAACCGCGCCTGGGACGAATTCGCCGCCAATAACAATGCTGCTGAAGGCACGTTTGGCGAAGGGGCCAGCTATCTTGACGCCTGCACCCCCCTTTCGGAAGGGGACCGGGCGGATATGGAAGAATTCAAGAACGGCATCAGGGCCGTACTTTCCGGAGATGTTCCGGAATTTGTCAAGGAGTATCCCTGCCATTCTCCGAACGAGCAACGCTGGTTTGTCTGCAGGGCAAATGCGTTTACGGTTTCAGGCGCCAATTATGCCGTCATCTCTCACGAGAACATAACCGACCGCAAAACAATTGAAATCGAGCGTATGAGAAATCAGGAACGCCTGGAGAGCCTGATCAAGGTTTCCCAGCACCCGTCCCAAAACAGTCAGGAACTGCTCGAACTTGCCCTGGATGAGTCCATAGCACTCACCCGCAGCAAATTCGGGTACATCTATAATTACAACGAAGAAACCTGCGAATTTGTCCTGAATACCTGGTCCAGGGATGTCATGGACGACTGCAGCATCGTTGATCCGCAGACCTGCTACGGCCTCGACAAAACCGGTATATGGAGCGAGGTAGTCCGCCAGCGCGCGGCTATTATGCTGAATAATTTCCAGGCTCATCATCCCCTCATGAAGGAGTATCCGGAAGGGCATGCGGTGCTGCACCGTCTCCTGTCCATCCCGGTTTTTGATAATGACAGGATTGTTGCAGTCGTTGCTGTTGCCAACAAGGAAAGTGACTATGTTCAGACTGACATCCTCCAGCTCACGCTGCTTATGGATTCGGTATGGCGCATTATTGCACAATCCCGAATTGAGGAAGAAAAGCTGGCCATTGAATTACAGTTCCAACAGGCACAGAAGCTGGAAAGTCTTGGTGTGCTGGCCGGCGGAATTGCCCACGATTTCAACAATATTCTGGCAATTATCATAGGCAATTGCAACCTGGTCAAGATGGAGTATGCGACCGCCGAGATCCATGTCCCGGTCATAGAAAAAGCCGCGGAACGTGCGGCAGAACTGTGCCGTCAGATGCTGGCGTATGCGGGAAAAGCGTCTATTTCTCTGCATAACGTTAATGTAACGGATTTGGTTGAAGAAACAGTTAAAATGCTGAAATCCGCAATCAGTCATAAAGTAGTTATTACAACAAGTTTTGCTGCTGATATCCCCACCATAAAAATAGACAAAAGCCAACTCAGGCAGGTTGTCATGAATCTGATCATTAACGCCTCGGAATCAATAGGAGATGTCTCTGGCGTAATACATGTAAAACTTGCAGAATCGGAAATCATTTCGGGACAAACGAACAGGGACCACCTTGGCGTTGATATCAAACCCGGTTGGTATGTGTGTCTCGAAGTGTCCGATACCGGATGCGGCATGGATAATGATACAAAACTTCGCGTCTTCGAACCGTTTTTCACGACTAAATTCACCGGGCGCGGCCTTGGCATGTCCGCAGTGCTCGGCATAGTAACCTCGCATAAGGGAGCTTTGCAGCTTATCAGCCAACCGGGACAGGGAACTACGTTCAAAATTTATCTGCCAATTCAAGAGGGTGAATCCGGCAATATAATTGCGTCTGAAAAAGGTGTTCCGCTTCCCTGGCAGGGAAGTGGCACAATTCTTTTGGTAGAAGATGAAACACAGGTTTTAATGATAGCAAAAAGCATGATCAAAGCCTTGGGATTTGCCGTTATTGATGCTGCAAATGGCAGAGAAGCAATTGACTTGTACCAGAAACATTGCGAAAATATTACCATGGTTATAACTGATTTGGGTATGCCGGTCATGGATGGCTATACACTGTTTCGTGAACTGAAGAATATCAACCCTGATCTTCCCATCATTATTGCCACCGGCTTTGGTGAAATTGACGTCACCTCTCGAATTAACCGGAATGAAATGTCCGGCTTGATTACAAAGCCCTTTAACTTTGATCAACTGCGGTCGGTTTTAAAGAATGCATTAGATAAAATGTCTGGCGATGCGTTCCAATAGAGTCGAATGAATTCAATAACGAAGTGAAAGAATCAAAATATGGCGTTATCTACTGATTTGGTGCTGTTAGAGGAAACGCTTGCTCTCATTAATGGGCAGTTTATATCTGTTTTGAACCAGGCGGATATTTTTGGTCTGGCAATACTGGATGGCAGCGGTACAATATTACAGGTAAACCGGCCAATGGCCAGGTTTCTTGACCTGGAGATCTCGGGGTCTGTTGGCAGGCATATATATGATTTCCTGATAGCGACCGATGCCCAATTGCTGCTCAGATTCCTGACCGGTAAGACGCCTCTTCCCAAAGAAGAGTTTTTCCTTAATGCGGCAACGGATAAACAGTCGCCCCGCTCTCTGCGATGCCGACTGTTTATTGCTGGTGACCTGTTTTTTCTGACCGGCGAACCGGCACTCGATTCTGATCATAAACTGCACGAAGAGCTTCTCCAATTAAACAATCAGCTGGCAGTAATTACCCGCGAAAATATTCGTAAAGGGCGGGAGCTTTCTCGGACACTTGAGGAGCTCAAACGTACGCAGGCAATGTTGATACATCAGGAAAAAATGGCCTCCCTGGGGCAGATGACCGCCGGGATTGCCCATGAAATCAATAACCCGGTCGCATTTGTACTTAACAATGAACAGGTATTGAAACGGGACTTCAACGATCTGCAGGCATTTATCGCTACGGTAATGGATGTTCTGCCTGACCTGGCAATCACCGCCCCCCACATTCATGCCAGACTTGTTGAAGTCGCAACCAATCAGGAACTGGAAATATTGAAGGGGACAATACCTCGGAAAATTGGCGCCAACATCGAAGGATTGGAGAGAATCCGCGACATTATTCGGGATCTTCGTATTTTCTCCCGGCTCGATGAGGCTGAAAGGAAACCATGCCATGTCCATGAGGGAATTGAAGCGGGATTACGATTTCTGAAACCGCTTCTTCAGGAGCGCGGCGTTACGGTGGAAACTTCATATGCCGAGCTGCCGCCGCTTCTCTGCGCTCCCGGCCCGCTTAACCAGGCCATCACTAATATAGTTGTTAATGCCATACAGGCGAGTCATAATGGCCAGAGCATCAGGATTGCCCTGTTTGGAGGCGCCGATTGGATCACTATTGAAGTCACGGATCATGGTGATGGTATTCAGGTCGAGCATATGGACAGAGTATTTGATCCGTTTTTTACGACCAAGGAGGTCGGCTCAGGAACCGGACTCGGGCTTAGTATCGCCCATCAGGTTGTGGCATCGCACCGGGGAAGAATTACTCTCGACAGCTCAGCCGGTTCCGGGACGGTTGTCCGCATTGTGCTGCCCGTAGAGACTGGAAAGGAACTCTCGCCATGATAGAAGCGGGGAGCCCAACAAAACCGGGGATCCTTATCGTTGACGACGAAAAGGAAATACTGGCCAGCCTGGCTGACCTGCTGCGGAGAGACTTTCACGTCCTGACAACCAGTGATACCCGCGAGGCGCTTGAAATTTTGGCGTCCGGGCAATCGCTGGCGCTTGTCATGTCTGATCAGCGCATGCCGACAATGACCGGGGCGGAGTTTTTGGCAGTGGCCGCTAAAATCGCTCCGGATACTCCACGCGTACTGATGACGGCATATGCTGATCTTAATGCGGTAATCCTGGCGGTCAACAGGGCGGGGATAATTCAGTACATAACCAAACCATGGGACGGAGAAGAACTGCTTGGCACCCTCAAACTTATTGCGGAGCGCCATCAGATGTTCCTTGAAAATCAGCAGCTTGTGGCTCGGTTGCTCCACAGTGCCAACCAAGAGTCTTCTCCTTATCTTTCTGATGAACCGGTGGGCCCATCCGTCAGAGGGACGAAATCTGCCTACACCAGGGTCAAACTCAATAATCAGATTATTAACCGGGCTCAGCATCAGATTGAGCGGTCACACATGCAGATGAACTCCGCCCAGGCTATCAAGCCGATATGCCTGGACTGCGGCAGGACACTCATAAAAGGTGAACTCACTGAAGTCATGGAAAACAGTACGCAGGAAGATCATGGGGATCTGATTATGACCGGCTACGGTTGCTGCCCGGACTGCCGGCGGAGAATTCTGGCGGCCCTGAAAGAAGACAAGCTTCCGGACTGTTCAGAGTAGAAAAACGGAAAAGGCATGTCATCATGACGGTTGATAAAACAGTGCTGCAGTCGGCTTATCTGGCAGACCTCCTCTCTCTGCGGAGGGGGGCTGCGCTGGAAAGGATCATGGACGCCTTCCGGAGTGGGTATGCGATCACCGATATCTATCTGGATGTTTTCCAGGAATCCCTGTATGAAATCGGCCGCCTGTGGGAAACGAACCGGATAGGTGTTGCCGAAGAGCATATGGGAACTGCCATCACCCAATTTATCATGGCGAACCTGTATCAATATCTCGAGAAATCCGGCGTGTCACGCGGCAGACTGGTTGTTACCGGAATTGAAGGGGAGCTGCATCAGGTTGGTGCCAATATGATATCGGATATACTTGAGGCAGATGGTTGGGATGTTGTTTTTCTTGGGGCTGACGTATCGCCTCCGGATGTTATCCAATCGGTTCGTGATCATAATGCCGATCTGCTGGGGATTTCGGCAACCATGGTCATGAGCCTCCCTTCCGTGATCGCGCTGGTGGGACTTGTCCGCAGCGAATTTGGCGCCAAAGCCCCTACGATAATGCTGGGTGGGGGCGCATTCACCGGCCTCTCCAAATTCCCCCCGGAACTGGCCGGTTGCCTGTATGGTCGCGATCTCGCCGATGCCCTGCGACTGACACAAGCGTTATCCGGCAGGAAGGTGTTTGACCAACAGGATGCCTCATGAATGTTCAATTCCAAGCACGTCATTCACGGCAGTTTGTAACTCGTCAATTTCAAATGGTTTTGGTATTACCATGTCTACCTGCATCTTCTTGCTGATATTCAAGAGGTAAACCTTGTCATTCTTTGCTGACCCACCGGTTAAAACGATTATCCTGATTTTGGGATGATTCTTTTTTAACGATAAGATGACACCAATACCATCTATTTCCGGCATGATTATATCAGTGATCACAAGATCATATGGGTGCAATTCGATCAGTTGTAATCCGACTTCTCCATTTTCAGCCTCATCAACCTCGTGACCGTCACGTGCGAGTATGCGACTAATTAAAGTTCTGATCAGCTCTTCATCGTCAATAACCAAAATACGTGACATTTTCTCACCTCACTCATTATTCTACCAAAGCATCATAAACAGCATGTGTCAGAGTTTCAAAGTCAATCGGCTTTGTCAAGATTTTGTCGGCAGATAATTTCTTGCATATATTCAACAGGTAGGTTTGGTCCAGTAAAGCTGATCCACCTGACATTGCAATTACCTTGGGACGTTTAGTCTGATTGAGGAGCCACAAAAGCACACCGATACCGTCTTGCTCCGGCATGATCACATCAGTGATAACAAGATCAAATTCTTGTGTTTCTAATTGCCTGATCCCCTGTATACCATCTGCAGCGGTATGAATATCATGATTGCTTCGTTTCAAAAAAGAAGTCATAACATCGAGAATCTGTATGTCGTCATCTATGATAAGTATCTTTGCCATCATAAACTCCTATACTCTCATTATTTCCGTATGAAGAATTGCACTCAATTTTATAAAGTCATATGGTTTTTGAATAAATTAGTACATACAGAAGGGTGCTCGTAAGGGCAATAAAAGCCATTCCTTTATACATGGATAACCGTGAAATAATATCTGCATCACGAATAGCTAATCCCAGTAAAGTGTCGGACAGGTAGATCCAGAGACACCCTGCTATCGCGTAAGCTGCTACTATCTTTAATACTTCAAAACCTGAAGATCTCTGGCAGTTATTATCCATGCAAATCTCCAAATCATTTTTTGGACATATCCATAGGGAATTCATAGCATAATACACTTTAATATCCAATCAAATTGATTGGCGGTTTATAGGCAGGGTTTGGTACGTTGTGATAGTAAATCAGGTGTGGGGGACTGACGTACGGGTGCCCCGTTTTATCCATTCCACCGCGAAACCGATTGCATAGAGTGCGGCCATAGGTACAAGCCATGCGACGATACAGAGCACCAGTCCAATCGTGCGTTTGAGCGGAAGTTCCGAGAGAGCTTCCCGGAAATTTTGTTCAATCGTGTTGAAACCGCTGTTTCCCTCCGGGCCAATGTGGTATGTGGTGCGGGTATGCGCTACCCAGACATCGTATCCCTGTGAACGGGCAGAATCGAAAATCTTCCGGGGAGACTCGCCCGCAAAGGCGAGGCCGTCGTAGCGGCGCACCTCTTCAGTAACGGCAAATACCATGGTCCGTTCAATACTCTCCGGAGTGGGCATCAGCAGGTAATAGGTTCCGGCCAGCATCAGCAGGTAGATACATGCAGTAACAATCCAGAGACGCTGCCATTGATTTAACTGTCGTTTGGGAGGCTCCGGTACTTTCCAGGTGCCGGAGGGGGCTTTTTCGAGGGTTACGTTATAATTTTTCTTCGGGGTCATGCAGACAATATAGTACCGAGAATTTCATCTGTTCCTTTTACGTCGGCGTAGACAGCGCCAAGGGCGGCAAGGAAAGCCGCTTGCACCTGATGTGCAGGGACCGCGACGCCGTTGTGCGCCAGATCTCTTGTTGCGCAGGCATCATGGGCAACGGTGCAGGAAAAACCGAGGTCAAAGGCGGCACGGACGGTAGCATCCACACACATGCTGGTCATCATGCCGCAGATGAGAAGGCTGTCTACGCCAGCTGCGGTGAGACGCTCAAGAAGGTCTGTCTCCCGGAAGCTGTTCGGGAACTGTTTCGTGATGATTGTTTCTCCGGCACGCGGGGCAACCGTTGGATGAATCTGAACCCCGGACGTGTCGGGAAGAAAAAAGCCTGCACCGGGCCGGGTTGAAACGTGCCGGATATGAATGAGCGGCCACCCGGCGTGCCGGAATTCCTTGAGCAGCAAGGCCGCACAGGATGCTGCACTTTCGCTCCCGACCAATTCCATTCTGCCACCGGGGAAATAATCGTTCTGTATGTCGATGATGACCAGTGCGGTACTCACGTTGTACTCTCCATGAGGCTACTCGTTATTTATTGCCAGCTTGAGAACGGTACTCGGTTTGAAGCTCAGGATGCGTCTGGCGGAAATGGTAATGGTTTCACCTGTCTGCGGGTTGCGACCGCGCCGGTCGGTTTTCTGTTTGACGATGAAGCTGCCGAATCCGGATATTTTCAGGTTCTCTCCTGACTCAAGAGTCGTTTTCATAATTGAAAACACCGCCTCCATCATCTCGGTAGCTTCCTTCTTTGTAAACCCGGTACCTGCCTGGATTTTCTCTACGATGTCAGCCTTGGTCATACTTATTACTTCCTTTCCGGCAATAAATAGTGTCGGATACAGCTCATAGCAGAAATTTTTTTTGAAAGCTATTGATTTTTATTATTCCACATCCCCGACGTTGCGCCTGACTCCCATCAAATAGGCAATAACAAATTCCTCCAGATTGCCATCGAGGACGGAATCAGGGTTGCCGGATTCAACACCGGTGCGCAGATCCTTGACCATCTTGTACGGGTGCAGCACATAGGATCGAATCTGGCTCCCCCAGCCGATTTCCTTCTTTTCGGCGGCGATTTCGGAAGCCTTGTCCTTGCGTTCTTCTACTTCACGCTCATACAACTTGGCCCGCAGCACTTTCATGGCTGTGCCGCGGTTCGATATCTGGCTTCGCTCGGATTGGCAGGCGACGATGATGCCGGATGGAATATGGGTAATACGAACGGCCGAATCGGTAGTGTTGACGTGTTGGCCGCCGGCGCCGCCGGAGCGGAAGGTGTCAACCTTCAGATCGGAATCACTGATTTTGATGTCGATATCTTCCTCTTCGATTTCGGGGAAGGCGTACATCGAGGCAAAAGAGGTGTGCCGGCGGGCATTGCTGTCAAACGGTGAAATGCGAACCAGGCGGTGTATGCCGGCTTCCGCCCTCAGGTAGCCGTAGGCGTATTCGCCGTTGACATTGAACGTTACCGATTTGAGCCCGGCTTCATCTCCGGACTGGTATTCGGTTATGACGGTTTTCCACCCTTTTTTCTCGCAGTAGCGCAGGTACATGCGCAGAATCATCTCGGCCCAGTCCTGGGACTCGGTGCCGCCGGCTCCCGGATTTATCGTGATAAAGCAGGAATTGCGGTCGTGAGGACCGGAGAGCATCCGTTGAAATTCAGCGGCCTCGACTTCCTGAATCAGGCGGGCGGTCATCGTGCCGACCTCTTCAAGAGTCGCGGCATCCTGGGCCTCTTCTCCCAGTTCGATCATAACGCGGACGTCTTCCGCCTGACGCACCAGCCCGTCCCAGATCTGGACTGTTTTTTCCAGTGTCGTCCGTTTTTTGATGATTTCCTGGGATTTCTTGGTGTCGTCCCAGAAGCGGGGAACGGCCATAATCGATTCGATCTCCATGATCGATTCGCGTTTGGCATCTATGTCAAAGAGACCCCCGAAGCTTGGCGATCCGCCCTTCACAATCGGTAACTTTTGCTATTTCTTCTCGGTACATAGGTTTAACTCCTTTTTGTTTATTCGTTTGATCCCCACAAACAGAGCGACTCCGCATGTCAGCAGAACGGAGAGCCATGCCGGAGCGTCTCCTATGATGAGGTAGAGCGAGCTGCCGCTCCCCGGCTGAATTTCACCGGTGCGATGCGATTCAGTAAACAGGCCGGTCATGGTGCGGATGTAGCCGTTCTGGTCGATAATTGCGGTTACCCCGGTGTTTGCAGCGCGAATCAGCGGCGTGCGGGTCTCGACCGCGCGAAAAGTCGAAATGGCGAGGTGCTGATACGGGGCCGATGAATGACCAAACCAGGCATCGTTGGTGATTGCCACCAGCACACGGGCGCCTGCCTGGACATACTGGCGGGCCAGCTCCGGAAAGATAATCTCATAGCATACCTGAATACCGAGTTTCGTGCTCTCCATGTCGAGTGGAACCGCATGCTCACCCGGTGAAAAATCACCGATGCCGACAACGATCTTGTTAATAAACGTCAGAACGTTTCCAAGAGGCACATATTCGCCGAAGGGAACAAGATGCAGCTTGTCTGCCCGTCCGATTGTTTCGCCGCGCGGGGAGACCAGGAATGCGCTATTCAGATAGGTGCTCCTGCCATTACGAAGCTCATGAGCCGGACTTCCGAACAGCAGGCAGGTATTCAACTCGCGTGCGAGATTTCTGATCCGCTCCGCCTGGAGCGGTTCATCCTGAAAGAAAAATGGTACGGCGCTTTCAGGCCAGACGATCAGGTCTATGCCTCCCTCTCCCTTGACCGCATCCCGGGTGAGGCGCTCATACGTGGCCAGCGTCTGCTCGCGAAATGCCGGGCTCCACTTGACATCCTGAGGAATATTGCCCTGGATCAATGCTATCCTCAACGGTTTTGATGGTACGGTTTCCGATACATTCAACCGGTTAAAGCCGTAGAAGAGGGTTGCAATGAGAAGGATCAGAAGAATAACCACACTTTTTACCGGGTAGGGAACGCCGGCTCCCGAAACTGCCCGCAGGGCGCGGTACAGGACAATGTTGGCCAGAACGATCAGCAGGGTAATGCCGTAGACCCCAGCCAGGTCGGCAATCTGGATCAGCGGCAGGGTACGGTACTGGGAGTGGCCGAGCATAGCCCAGGCAAAACCGGAAAACAGAAAAGAACGGATAAAATCAAAGGCGATCCAGGCAACCGGAAGGGTAAAGGCCGCCTTTATTCCGGCCAGTTCACCCAGTCGGGCAATACAACTGCTTGCGGCGTAGAACAGCGCCAGCCAGATAACCAGCAGCAGGTAGACCGGAATGCTGACTGACCACGGAAGATGTCCATATTGGGTAAAGACGATATTCAGCCAGTAGAGGATGAGAGCGTACGCCGTAATACCGCTGGTCAGGCCGATGCGGAAGGCCACCCGCGGGGAACTCTCTTCAAGGGCAATCAACATCGGGATCAAGGCGATCCATGCCAGAAAGGAGAGTCCGGGATTAGGAAAGGAGAGGGCAATGAGAACGCCGCTGGCAATTGCCAGCCACCCCCGGCGGTCAAAGAGCTGTTTGAGCAGTGAAAAAGAGATCGGAATGTTCACTCACGCCCCGTATCTTCTGCCGAAGCGCTGCGTAAACGACTGATGGAAACTTTTTTTACCCGGCGAAGATCAGCGTCAATGATGTTCAGGCAGAGTCCTGCCCCCTCAATGGAGTCTCCGATCGTTGGAATTTTTCCGGTCAGGTAGAAAACAAGCCCACCGACGGAATCAAACTTGTCACGCTCAATCTGAATGTCGAAATGTTCTTCAAGCTCTTCGACCGGAAGGCGTCCGTCGGCGGTGACACTGCCATCCGGATTGACGGTAAAAAGGGACTCCTCCCGATCATGTTCGTCCTGGATGTCGCCTACAATCTCTTCAAGGAGGTCTTCAATTGTAATCAGGCCGGACGTGCCGCCATACTCATCAATGACAATCGCCAAATGAACCCGTTTACGCTTGAACTCCTGCAGCAGCTGCTCCAGATTTTTGGATTCCGGGATAAAGTACGGGGAACGCATGATGTCGCGAACGGAGAGGCTGTCTTCGGCAGTGCCCCACTGTTTCAGGAGGTCTTTGGCATACAGCAGGCCGATAATATTATCGATTGAATCTTCGTACACCGGAATTCGGGAATGTCCGCAAGAAATGATGGTATTCAGCAGTTCGCGCACGGTGACATCCACGGAGATGCACGCCATTTCGGTCCGGGGGATCATGACTTCCCGCACGATTGTCGTTCCGAGGGAAAAAATAGAGCGGATCATCTCGCTCTCTTCCTCGTTAACCAGGCCTTCTTCTTCCGATGCGTCTATAAAATCGTTGATATCCTGTTCGGTTGTCTTTTTGCGTCCGGTTACAAAACGGCTGACACGTTCGATAAAACCGGACTTTCTACTACTGCCTTCTTCCACTTACTTTTCCTCCTGAATGTTTTGGACGATCTGACCCGCCGGACTTGTCAGATCTTGCCGGTTTGTGTCCGGTCTCGTGCCGGGGGCGTCCGGCGGAGGCTGCGCCATTTTGCGGTTCGCCTGCCAGTTCACGCACTTCGGCATCCGTAAGATACCGAAATTGCCCCGATCTGAGCGTGCCGAGGACGAGGGATCCGTAACGGATCCGTTTGAGACGCACTACCGAAAGACTGACCGCTTCGCACATTCTGCGTACCTGACGATTGCGACCTTCGTGGATTGCAACCGATATCCAGTCATTCTGTTCACCGCTCTTCACCAGGTTCACGACTGCCGGTGCGGTCATGCCGTCTTCAAGTTCGACCCCGTCCGCCATCCGTTTCAGTTGCTGATCGATTACCTTGCCGCGTACCCGGACATGGTACTCCTTCTCGATTTCATGACGGGGATGCATAAGACGATTGGCCCATTCACCGTCATTCGTCAAAAGGAGCAGCCCTTCGGTGTTGTAATCCAGTCGCCCCACCGGATAGACCCGATCCGGCACATCCTTGAGCAGATCGGTTACCAGTGGACGGCTTTGGCTGTCCTTCAAGGCGGTGATGTATCCGGGCGGTTTGTTGAGCAGGATGTGGATGCGTTGCGCACTGATTTTCAGCGGCTTTCCATCCACGGTGATGGTATCCTTGTCCGGATCGGCCTTGGTTCCGAGCTCCGTTACCACAACGCCGTTGACGGCAACCTGGCCGTTCTGAATCAGCGTTTCAGATGCGCGGCGGGAAGTGATTCCGGCGGCGGAGATAATTTTTTGCAGACGTTCGAGCATGGTTCCTCTTGTTCAGGTGCTATGGCAGGAAAAGTCAGGCAGCAGCGCCATAGGCAAACGACCTGACTATACAATTGGTGAATTCGACAAGATCATCCAGATGATGTTCGATCACTTTTATCATTAATTCAATATCCATACGTTGATATTCGTGTATGAGAATGTTTCTGAAGCCCACCATTCCCTCAAGCCTTCCCGAAAGTTCATATGGTATAACCCTGGCAGCGGCCAACAGGCGAAAGCTATCCCGGCTGTCCTTCGGCAAACCGAGCTTACGGGATTTTATAGTGTGATTTGCCAGATCGATACATTGTTCACAGGCGCGTTGCAGGTTAATGGCGATAGCATCCTGTCTCAGATAATCTTCTTCAAAAGCAATATCAGAAGGCAACGCGTAATAGCTTCTTATCTGGCTGACGCAGCGCTCGATACTTTCCTTCTTATTTAAAACGATATCATTCACGAGGCAATGAATCTCCCGTCATCGAGAGCAGCTGCAATAATACCGGCTCGTTCTTCGTTCAGTTTTTGATAGTAGGAGAGCGTCAGCATTTCGAATTCATCAACTGCATAGCGATCTGCGCAGTACAGGAGTCTCCCTTTTGATATGATTTCATTTTGAAATACGGTTGAAACCGTTCGAGCATTCAGCAGATCGACTTCCTTGTTCAGCTCTCTTGCCAAGGCACTACTGCATGCGCTCATGGCGATACGGCGTTCTTTTTTTGCCTCTTCAGGCGGCAGAAGCAGGGCAATGTCAACATCGCTGTCCGGCCATTCGTCCGTGGTCATATACGAACCAAACAGGTAGATTCCCTGCGTGTGCGGGTAATGAGTTATCACGATTTTCGTGATGACATCCGCTTTCATCCTGAAGTTTTCTCCTCAAACACGGTTCGCGTAATACTGAGGTTACAGATGCAGCATCAAATTGCGGACTATACAATGGCGTATGATGGACGTTATGTCAATACCGCACCGCCGATAGCCGCTGCTGACCTTGATTTAATTCTGCTTTGCCACAAAAATGTATTGGAATTGTGACCGAGTTTACAGCAGGTTGTGCTCCTTGACCAGTCGGGCACGGATCTTTTCCGATGGCATGGCATCATATGGTTTGTTGGAAGATATCATGACAACAACCACCGAAAAAGCGGTACGATGCTGATCTTTATTCCGTTGAGATCAAGCTCCTCCGAGGAATCGCGAGTTATAATCAAGCCTTTTTGTAATCCAAATTCGTTGCAACAATCCGTCAGCCCTCTGATTTCGCGCTTTCTGGTCTTTTCATCACTCATGGCTACAGAAACCTGAATAGCTTTAGTAATCTCAATGCCATGCCTGATGATAAAATCACATTCCGATTTGTCTTTGTAAAAGTAGATCTCCTGCTCACGCCGTCTCAGCTCCAGAAAAACTACCTGTTCCAAAGCCTTGCCGGTGTCATCGGAAAATTTGTAGTCAAGGGAATTAAGAAGTCCGTTATCGATGGCATATATCTTTTTATCGCCCAGTTCTCTGTCTACCGGTGATTTTGTATGTTTCCTCAGAATCTGCGCCAGATAGATGTTCACGCAGGCATCCAGATTTTCGTACAGCTGGCTTTTGCCGATCTTGAATCCGGACGATTTTAATTCGTTGTATATGTTGTTTACCGAGATCAGTTTTGTCGCCGATGACAGTATCCGTTTCAGAAAAAATTTTAACGCCGGGAGATTTTTTATCTCATATCGCTCAAGTAAGTCGCGATAGATCATTACATTGAAGTATTCCTGCAGAACCCGGTTGCGAAGAGGGGCGTCATAGTCGATTACTTCCGGGAAACCGCCATTTTTGAGGTAATCAACCAGATGATGATTGATATGGGCTATTGACTTCGTGCTGTTTACATCCGGTACGATTCCCTTGAAGTTCAGATATTCATGGAAGGAAAGGGGGAATACTTCATAACAGATGGTTCTGCCTCGAAGTGCAGTGGCAATTTCTCTACTCAGAAAACGGGCGTTCGATCCGGTAATAAAAATGTTTTTCATCCCCTTGTCGTATATCCGCCGCACAAACGTGTCCCAGCCATCAATATTCTGGATTTCATCGAAAAAAAAGTAGCATTCCTCCAGTTGGATATCGGGATAAAGCTCTTGATAGCTCCGCATCAAAAGATCAAGCTCTTCGGTTTTCAGGTTCAGTCGCTCATCCTCAAAGTTCACATAGAGAACGGTGTTTACCGGAACGCTCTTATTCAGGAGATCCTCAATGAGGTTGAACAGATTCGAGGTCTTGCCGCTACGTCGCACTCCAACAAGTGTAATAATCTTTCCCGTGTCGACAGGTACCTGTAATGTCCGTCGCTTAAGTTTAAGTGCCGGCAGCGGAGTGACATGAAAGTCTCTGATGATTTGTTTTAGCAGTTCTTTCTTCATGGTAAAGAAATAATACAGGATATTTTCCTTTATTCAAGGAAAATATCCTGTATTATGAACGGGGGAAGTCAAAAAAACGCCCTGAACCGTAATAAAAATGATTCAAGGCGTTTCTATATAAAGCGTGGAATATCTGTGGTTATTCTGCCAGCCGGGTCATCGCCCTGAATTTAAGATAGCGGTTTTCAACCAGTTCGTCACCGGACAACTTGTTCAGCTCGGTCAGGTTGCGTGCGATAGCCTCTTTCATGTTGGCAGCGGTGGCTGCGTGATCGCGATGAGCGCCACCGACCGGTTCCTTGACGATCTCGTCGATAACGCCCAGCTTGATGATGTCCTGTGCCGTCGGTTTAAGCGCTTCTGCCGCCTGGGAGCCTTTGGTGCCGTCCGACCAGAGGATGGCGGCACACCCTTCCGGTGAGATAACGGCATAGACGGAATGTTCCAGCATCAGAATCCGGTCGCCGACGGCGATCGCCAGCGCTCCTCCCGAGCCACCTTCGCCGGTGATACAGACGATGATCGGCGTTTTCAGGTTTGCCATCTCGCGCAGGTTGCGGGCAATTGCTTCGGCCTGGCCCCGCTCTTCGGCGCCGATCCCGGGATATGCGCCAGGAGTATCGACAAACGTGATGACCGGCAGCTTGAACTGTTCCGCCATCTGCATCAGGCGGAGCGCCTTGCGGTATCCTTCCGGATTGGGCATGCCAAAATTGCGGTAGACCTTTTCTTTGGTGTCGCGCCCTTTCTGGTGGCCGATAACCATCACCGGCTGGCCGTCAAAGCGGGCCAGTCCGCCGACAATGGCGTGATCGTCGCCGAAGTTCCGGTCACCGTGCAGTTCGACAAACTCGGTGAACATGAGATTGATATAGTCCTGGGTAAAGGGGCGGTTGATGTGGCGGGCCACCTGCGCCGTCTGCCAACGGGAGAGGTGGGAAAAAATATCTGCCCGCATCTCCTCGACACGGCTTTCAAGGGCCGTTACGTCGGCGCCGATGTCCAGCCCCCCGCCTGCCAGCATATTCAGCTCTTCTATTTTTTTTTCCAGCTCGACAATCGGCTTTTCAAATTCAAGATAAAACGGGGTTGCCATGTCATAACTCCAATAAAAATAAGTTTCTGTGGTGGATTGAATTCCGGATCACTCACTCAAAAGTGGCGGCATTATACCCTAACAGCCGCTCCACTTCCAGCCTTAAATCATCGCTGGCCGTAACGTTCAAAGTGGGTGCCAGCGGCATTGTGGCACGACCCCGCCCCGGCATCAGAAAGTGGAGGGAGGAGGGGATACTCCCCGGATGTCTCTCGATGATCTCTTTGAGAAGGGAAATCCGCTCCGGCTTGATCTCCTCGGTACGCAGTACGAACGAGACTTTTTTGGTCGTCTGGGACCTGGCTTCGGAGAGCAGTTTGATATCGCCAGCCGGGCCCCGATCACGCTGGAACCGTTTGCCGTTGTTCTCCTCTCCCCCTTTCATGACCAGCACCTTGCACCCTTTTTCTCCTTTTTCCAGTTTGCCGACCACCAGCAGCGGATCATCGGATTTGAGCAGTTGGGAAGTGGATGCGTAGATATCTGAAAATACGGTGATTTCAACCGATCCGGTCAGATCTTCAATGGTAACGAAGGCCATCCGGTCACCTTTTTTGGTGGTAATCTCCTTGAAGGCGGAGACGATGCCGCAGATCCGTACTTCGCTGCTGTCCGCCATTTCCACCATGCCGGTGATATCGGTGTTTGTGAGGCGCTTGATGTCATCTATGTAGCGATCAAGCGGATGGCCGGTAATCAGAAAGCCGAGTGCTTCTTTCTCGAATGCTAGTTTTTCCTTGTCATGCCATTCGGGGGTACCCGGCAGTTTCATGCCGCCGTTGCCGTTGCCGCGCGAGACCTCTTCCGTACCAAACAGCGATACCTGGGCACTGGCTTTTTCTTCCTGGATCTTCTGTCCATAGTTTGAAGCCGCTTCCAATCCCTCCATCTGGGCGGAACGGGTCGCTCCGGTCGAATCGAAGGCGCCGCACTTGATCAGCGATTCGATTACCCGCTTGTTGACCCTGCGCAGGTCAACCCGCTCGCAGAAGTCGTACAAGTTTTTGAAAAGGCCTGCCTTGCGAGCGTCCAGAATGGCTTCGATGGCACCGGTACCGACATTCTTGACTGCACCAAGGCCAAAACGCATTGAGGTACCGACCACGGTGAAGGAAAGTCCGGACGTATTGATGTCCGGCGGTAGTACTTCGATCCCCTGATCGCGGCAATCGCTGATATTTTTGATTACCTTGTCGGTGCTGTCCATGTCGCAGGTCAGCAGCGCCGCCATAAACTCAACCGGGTAGTGCGCTTTCAGATACGCGGTCTGGTAGGCGATCAGGGCATAGGCGGCCGAGTGGGATTTGTTGAAGCCGTACTCGGCAAATTTTGCCATCTGGTCGAAGATTGCTTCGGCCTTTTTTGTATCTATCCCCAGTTCTTTGGCGCCGCTCAGGAACGTGTCCTTCTGGCGCTCCATCTCTTTGGCGTCTTTCTTACCCATGGCGCGGCGCAGCAGATCGGCCTGTCCGAGCGAATAGCCGGCCAGGGTACGGGATATCTGCATGACCTGTTCCTGGTAGACGATGACGCCGTACGTATCTTTCAGGATCGGTTCCAGCTCCGGAAGATCAAAAACTACCTTCTGGCGGCCATGTTTGCGTTCGATAAAGTCATCCACCATGCCGCATCCGAGAGGGCCGGGACGATAGAGAGCACACGCGGCGATAACATCCTCGAAGCAGGATGGCTTGAGCTTGATCAGCATCTCCTTTATACCCGTCGACTCCAACTGGAAGACCCCGGTGGTATTGCCGTCGCTGATCAGATCGTAACTGGCCTGATCATCATCGCGCAGTGTGGTGATATCGAACTCCGGAACGTTCACCCGCACCAGTTTGACGGCATTCTCTATGACGGTAAGGTTTTTGAGCCCCAGAAAGTCGAACTTGACCAGACCGACCAGCTCGACGTATTTCATTGAGTACTGGGTGTTGATCGAGCCGGTTTTCTGATCTTTATAGAGTGGCAGGAACTCTTCCAACCGGTCCGGCGCGACTACGACCGCGGCAGCGTGGGTTGATGCGTGACGGGTGAGCCCCTCCAGGCAGAGCGCCGTGTCCAGCAGATCCTTGACCTGCGGGTCGGCAGCCGATAACTCGTTAAGCTGCGGTTCCTGTTGAAGCGCCTTTTTGAGGGTCATTTTCAGATCGTCGGGAACCAGTTTGGCAATCCGGTCCACATCGCCATAGGTCATGTTCAGCGCACGGCCAACGTCGCGTACAACCGCCTTGGCTCCCATGGTTCCAAAGGTGATGATCTGGCAGACCCGGTCGCGGCCGTACTTGTCAACCATGTACTGGATGACCTCGGAGCGGCGATCCTGGCAGAAGTCCACGTCGATATCAGGCATGGAGATACGTTCGGGGTTGAGGAAACGTTCGAACAGGAGGTTGTAGGGGAGCGGGTCGAGGTCGGTAATCCTGATCGAATAGGCAACCAGTGAACCGGCCGCTGAGCCCCTGCCCGGGCCGACCGGAATCCCCTGGTCCTTGGCCCAGCGGATAAAGTCGGATACGATCAGAAAGTAGGCCGGAAACTTCATGTCGCGGATACAGTCCAGTTCGATGGTCAGGCGATCAAAGTATTCCTGTTGCCGCTCCAGCGTCATGTCGGGATACTTGGCAAGGATGGTGGTCATCCGCTCCTTGAGTCCCTCGGTCGCCAGGTCGCGCAACATATCGTCATGATTCTGTCCCGCAGGGGGATCGAAGTGCGGAAAATAATAGGTCTTGCCATCAACCGGCAGGTCGAGATTGCAGCGCTCGGCAATGGCCACGGTGTTGCCGACCGCTTCAGGGGCATAGGAAAAGGCTTTCGCCATTTCGTCCGGCGACTTGACGTAGAACTCATCGACCGAAAAGCGCATATGGGTCGGGTCTTCCATGGTCTTGCCGGTCTGGATGCAGAGCAGTACCTCGTGGGCGCGGGCATCCTCACGGTTGAGGTAATGGCAGTCGTTGGTCGCCACCAGCGGCAGCTTCAGTTCCGATGCCACCTCCATCAGCCGTTTGTTGACGATGTCCTGCTCAGGGATGGTGTTTTCCTGAAGCTCGATGTAGTAGCGGTCGGGGAACAGTTCGCTGTACCACCTGGCAGTGGCGATGGCGTCTTCCATCCGGCCACGTCCGCACTGCATGGCCACTTCACCCTTCAGGCAGGCGGACATGGCGATCAGTCCCTCCGAGTGCCCGGTCAGCAGTTCACGGTCGATGCGGGGGCGGTAGTAGAACCCTTCCTTATACCCGGCAGAGGTCAGGTAGGAAAGATTCTTATATCCTGCCATATCCTGGCAGAGCAGGATCAGGTGGTAGGCCGCGTCGGAAATCCCCTTTGCGTCCTTGGAAAAACGTGATTCGGGCGCCAGATACAGCTCGCAGCCGATGATCGGTTTGACGCCCGCTTTCTTGCATTTAAGATAAAATTCCGCCGCCCCGAACATATTGCCATGGTCGGTAATGGCAATGGCCGGCGCGTTGTGCTCCCTGGCTTTGTCGATAAGGTCGTCAAAGCGGATGGCGCCGTCCAGCAGGGAATATTGGGTATGGAGGTGGAGGTGAACAAAGGGGGGTGATGAGATAATTTCGGTACCAAGGGGGGTTTCCATGCGCTGCTGCCTCCGGGCGAATCAATGAGTCCGGATTATGCCCTATGGCAAGATATGGTGTCAAGGAAAGGGAAGGGTAATGGTCTACGGCTAAAAAATAATACTTAACCCACCCAATTTGCAACCAGTAGTTGCGGCACATTTTCGAAGTGCTTCATATTGTTAGTGACCAGAGTGGCTTTGAGGCTCCTGGCGTGAGCGGCAATCAGCATATCCATACTGCCGGTCGGCGTGCCATTCTTTTCCAGAGCTGTTCTGATCGAGCCATAATGATTTGCCGCTGACTCATCCCATGGAATAATTTTGAGACGTGAGGTGAAATCATCAATCTCGCTGCGTATCGTAACTCCTTTGGGGTGGCGTGCTGCTCCATAATAGAGTTCAGCAAGTACAATTGCTGAAAGTGCCAGTTTTTCAGCGCCAACCTCATCGAAACGGGCTTTGGCAGATAAAGGATGGTTCTTGAGAATATAGCTGCATATATTGGTATCCAGCATGTACAACATCAGAAAAGCTCCCTCTCCTCAGGAACCACATCCTGACGTTCAGATAAAAAGTCGCCGGGCACCTTTGATGCGCGGGCAAAAAAAACATCCCAGCCGCATGGTTTAGGGCGGAGTGTGACCGTGTCCCCATGTTTCTCTATCAGTACTTCCCGGCCTGAGAAACGAAATTCGGCAGGAAGGCGTATTGCCTGACTTCTGCCGTTCATAAATAGTTTGGCTGTGTGTGTCATGATATATTACCTCCTGATATATACCGATGGTATATTACATTTGGTATATTGGCAAGGATTTACTCCGATCTGAACTATCCATATTTTGCTGTGGCACCGGCGAGCAGACCAACGACTTTCATCGCCATTATGTTGTCCTGCTCGTGCGGCGCCTGACTTTGGATGTTATTTTTTACTTTTTCCTGTTCTTGGACTGTATTCCGTCTTCGGTACTGTTGTTCCGGAATTTTTCAGCGCTTCCAGCATCGCCTCCCCCATTCGGGTCGGACTGGTGGCGACAACAACACCGCACTCCTGCAGGATGCGGATCTTGTCTCCTGCCTTTCCTTTGCCGCCGGTGATGATTGCTCCCGCATGCCCCATACGCTTGCCGGGGGGAGCGGTGACTCCGGCGATGAAGGCCGCCACCGGCTTGGTCATGTTCTTCTTGATCCACTCGGCGGCAGCTTCTTCAGCGCCACCTCCGATCTCTCCGATCATGAATACCCCTTCGGTATCCGGATCCTGATTAAAGAGCGTCAGAACATCGATAAAATTCATGCCGATGATCGGATCGCCGCCGATACCGACACCGGTGGACTGGCCGAGACCGAGATCCGTAAGCTGTTTGACCGCTTCGTACGTCAAGGTACCGCTGCGCGAGACGACTCCTATTTTTCCCCGCGTGTGGATATGCCCCGGCATGATGCCGATCTTGCATTCACCGGGTGTAATGATGCCGGGACAATTGGGGCCGATCAGGCGGGTTGAGCTTCCCAGGAGCACCGCTTTAACCGGCACCATGTCCCGAATCGGGATCCCCTCGGTGATGCAGACAGCCAGCGGAATACCGGCGTCGATCACTTCCATAATGGCATCAGCCGCGCCCGGCGGCGGTACGAAGATCATCGACACGTTGGCCTCGGTGTATTTGACCGCTTCGGCAACGGTGTTGAATACCGGAATTCCTTCGATATGTATTCCCCCTTTGCCGGGGGTGACGCCCGCTACGATGCTGGTTCCGTACTCGCGGCACTGCTTCGAGTGAAAAAGACCGCTCCGGCCGGTAATACCCTGAACGACAATCCTGGATTTTTTATCGACAAGTATGGACATATCCTAGTTCCCCCCCTGCGTCAGCATCTGTACGATTTTGGCGGCGCCATCGCCCAGATTCTTGCCGATTTGCACGTTCAAACCGGATTCCTGAAGCAGTTTTTTGCCATCTTCCACATGGCTGCCATCCATGCGCACGACAATCGGGAGGGTACAGCCGACAGCCGCCGCAGCTTCGATAATACCCTGTGCAATAACGTCACAGCGCATGATGCCACCGAAAATGTTAACGAATATTCCTTTTACATCGCAATCCTGAAGGATGATTCTAAACGCTTCGGCTACTTTCTCACGCGTCGCTCCGCCACCGACATCCAGAAAGTTGGCGGGTTCGCCGCCGAACTCTTTTAATACATCCAATGTTGCCATTGCCAGGCCTGCGCCGTTGACCAGGCAGCCAATCGAGCCGGAGAGCTTGATATAGGCCAGGTCGTACTTGGCAGCATTGATCTCCAGTGGGTCGAGCTGTGAGTAGTCCATCATGTCGGGGTATTCGCGGTGGCGGTAGACGGCGTTTTCGTCGAAGGTGATTTTTGCGTCCATGGCCATTAACCAGCCGGCCTTGGTCACCACCAACGGATTTATTTCAATCAGGGCACAGTCTTTTTCCAGACAGGCACGGTACAGATTAAGGATCAGCTCAACGCAATCTTCACAGATTGTGCCGGTAAGCCCCAGCGCCAGAGCAATTTTTCGCGCCTGGTAGGGGCGCAGGCCGGTGAACGGATCGATGGTGCGGGTCAGAATCTTGTCCGGATTTTTGTTCGCAACCTCCTCGATATCCATTCCACCCTCGGCCGATGCGATCAGGATGTAGCGTGAGCTTTCGCGGTCGAGGGTGATGGAAAGATAGAACTCACGGGCGATTTCGACCGCTTCTTCTACGAGGATACGTCGCACTTTCAGTCCTTCGGGGCCGGTCTGCCGTGTAACCAGAGAGCGTCCAAACAGTTCCTTGGCATACTCCTGGGCCTCTTCCGGATGGTGTATCAACTTGACTCCACCTGCTTTTCCGCGACCGCCGGCATAGATCTGGGCCTTGACGACGCAGCGCCCCCCCATCATTTTGGCGGCACGTTCAACCTGGTCTGATGTCAGCGCCACGCGACCGCGCGGGATCGGAATGCCGTAGATGTTGAGAATTTCCTTGGCCTGATACTCATGGATATTCATGGGGTACACTCCAGCGGATAGATTTATGACGAGTATAGCAGGGAAGTTTAATTGTGCAAACGTGAGGGGTAACGGAGTGGTCTGAAATCAGTGTTTCACCCCTTGTGACGTAATTTATCTGAGTACATCCTCTCATCGGCATATTTAAGTGCGGCCGGGAACTCATCTCCTCTGAATGCTGTGGCTGCACCGGTAGAAAACTTGATTTGAAATGAGGGATTTGCATCATTGAAACGCGTCTTGCATTTGTGGAGATGCTCAATTGCAGCCTGGAGCCCATCTGCTCCGGTTTCCGGCAAAAGAATTGAGAATTCGTCACCTCCAACCCTGGCTACCGTATCATCGCCTCTGAACGCTTCCCTGAGGATGGAGGCGACTCCTCTGATCAGGCGGTCTCCCGCTTCATGCCCTTGCGAGTCATTCAAGCGCTTGAGACCATCAACATCAACCACAATAATGCTGACCGGAAGCCGAACACTGTGCTGAAGGCTGATAAACTCTCTGTCAAAGTAAGCCCGATTATATAATCCGGTCATGGCATCGTGGGTGCTTGCCTGCTCAAGTTGCATTTCGGCTGATTTACGAGCCGAGATGTCTTCCAGCATGTGGATTATGCATAATGAAGCCGATTCGTCACGCACCGCAAAGACGGTTACCAGGCTCCAAAAAAGGATGCCATCATAGCGCGTAAATCTTTTCTCTATTTGATAATAGTTCAGCCTCCCCTCAATGACGTCCTGAAGCTGGCTTGCATCAATGTCATGATCTTCCGGCAGGGTGAAATCGGAGGTGCTCATATCTTTTAGTTCATCAAACTGGCATCCGAGCATGTATTCGATCGCCTGGTTGGCATTAATGATCTTACCGTCGCGCGACACGACCATGATTCCTACCACGGCATGATCGAATACCGAGCGGTAGAGGCGCTCCTGCTTCGAAATACGTAAACAGGTAGTATTCAACGTTGCCAATTCGGTCTGTAACTGTGAAATTTGATCAGATAATAACGACATTTTCTCCGAGACTGCCTGAATTTCCTGATAGCATAACATATCGGGGGGGAGTTTATGAGGGATGTGACCCGATGCAATCTTCAAAAGATAGCGGCTTAAATCATGGTGAAATGCTTTCATACTTTCCTCCGTCTTCTCTAAATGCTCAGGTACGTCATGGTTGGCGTGTCAGAGAAGTTTTCTTTTTGCCGTAAGATGTATTTCAGCATCCGATGCACGCAGATAGAGCGGCAGTAGTTGCGATGGCTCCAGCAATGTATCGCACTGCGAGGCATGCAGCGCCAGCAAAATTCCGTTAGCGCAATGGGGAATATGAAGTGTGAAGGGGGCAAGAAGTGCCCGGTTGCCCAGTCGCTCGTTGATCTGATCGTGATAGCGGCATGCGCCGTCACCGACAAAAACAACCCGTTCACTCGTGGTTGCGGCTATCTGATCGAGAAACAGCGCGGGGGGGAGAACGCAATCATTGATGCGTGAAACGGGAAGAGCGGATGAACAATCATAGAGCGCAGCGTACACCTCGCTTTTGCGGGCATCGAGCATCGGGCTGATCAATGTGGTTGAAAGAGAAAAATTCATGGCCAGCATGGCGAGAGAAGAGAATCCCGCACACGGTTTGCCGACCGCCAGCGCCAGACCTTGTATTGTTGCCACGCCGCCACGTACACCGGTAAAAGAACCGGGACCGATGGAGGAGGCAAAGAGGTCGATATCGGCAATGGTCAGACCGGCAGTTGCCAGGAGACGTTCGATTTCAGGCACGAGCCGGGCAGAAAGTGTCCGGTCAGTACTGACAAGCGTTTCGGCAACGATCCGTTCGTCAACGGCGACGGCAATGCTGGCGAATGATGTGGCTGTATCTATGGCCAGAATGTTCATGAATCGTATGCCTCTCCTCCGTTTACCCCGGACGATTGACGAAATACCTGATGATATCGTTGTAGAAGGCAAGAACCATCAAACCCATCAGAAGTACCATACCGATCTGCTGGGCATATTCACGGACTTTCAGCGGCACCGGACGGCGGAAAATTAATTCCATGACATAGAACAACAGATGTCCGCCATCAAGTACCGGCACCGGAAGCAGGTTGAGTACCCCGAGGTTTATGGAAATATATGCGATAAAGGCAAGGAAACTGGCGCCTCCGGCGTCGGCCATTTTACCTGCCATGTCGGCAATCATTATGGGCCCGCCGACCGAATCCATAGGCACAATGCGTTGCGCCATTTTGACCAGCGACAGGAAGGTCAGTTTTATTACTTTCCAGGTCTGCTCGGTTCCTTTGACAAACGCCTGAACCGGCCCGAAATATTCGGTAACCACTTCTCCCGCCGATGCCACACCGATAGCGTATGAGTTGACTTTTTCACCGAACAGGTTTTTCGATACCCTGGGCTCCGGGGTGATGGTAAACGAGACCACTCCGGTTGCGCGCTTAACGGTCAAAGAGAGCGGATTGCCGTTACTGCTGCCGATGGTATCGGCAATCTGATCCCATTGGGAAATCGGTTTGTTGTTGATGGCGGTGATTATATCCTCTTTTTGTACGCCGGCTTTAAAGGCAGGTTTATCCTTGAGGACCTCGCCAATTTTAGCGGTTACCGTCGGCACACCCAACATGCAGAGTAGAATGAAAATCAGCCACGCAAAGAACATGTTAAAAACCGGACCAGCCATGACAATGCCAATGCGGGCAATAACCGGTTTGTGGGCAAAGGAGCGGAGCTTTTCTTCTTCCGTCATCTCCCTGAGAGTTTCCAGTTCCAGTTCCTCGGCCGGAACGTTATCGACTCCCCCGGAGGTATGAATGTCCTTCCCCTCAATGTAGCCGCCTTCGCCGAACATTTTGACATAGCCACCAAGAGGAAAAGCGGACAACAGATATTCAGTTTCGCCGATCTTTTTTCCGATCAGCTTCGGACCGAAACCGAGTGAAAATTTTTCAACCCGCACGCCAAACAGCTTGGCCATGAGAAAGTGCCCCAGTTCGTGGACAAAAATCAATGGGCCGAGGGCGACAATAAAATAAAATAGTTTTCCGAGAACAATCATATCAGCCTATCATCTCCCGACAAATTTCGTGGGCGGTTTCTCTCCCCCAGAGATCGGCCTTCAATACTTCTTCAATGGATTTCAAATTGTGGGCCGGGTGAACGGCCATAGTGCGTTCGATAATTTCGGCAATCTGCATAAAACCGATGTTACCCTCAAGAAATTCGGCAACGGCAATTTCGTTGGCGGCATTCATAACCGCCGGCATACTTTCTCCCGATGTGATGGCTCGATATGCAAGTCCAAGACAGCGGAACTTGTCGTGGTCGGGGTTTGAAAAAGTGAGCCCCGAAAAGGTCGTCAGGTCGAGTGGTTTGACGCCGGTTGCAATCCGTTCGGGGTAGGCGAGCGCATAGGCGATGGGAGCCTTCATGTCCGGAGTGCCGAGTTGGGCGATCACACAACCGTCAACATATTCGACCATGGAGTGTATAATGCTCTGCGGGTGAATATTAACTTCAATTTTATCCACGGGAGTCTTGAACAGCCAGCGTGCTTCGATTACTTCCAGCCCCTTGTTCATCATGGTGGCCGAATCGATGGTGATCTTCTTTCCCATACTCCAGTTGGGGTGGTTGAGGGCATCCCTTACCGTTACATGTGGCAGGTGAGAGACCGGAGTGTTCAGAAACGGCCCCCCTGACGCGGTCAAAATTATTTTCTGAATATCTTCGCTTCGATGTCCTTCAATTGATTGAAAGATGGCGCTGTGTTCACTGTCAACCGGAAAAAGTCTGACGCCGAACTCCGTAACAAGGTCCATGAAGATGTGCCCGGCCGTAACCAGAGTTTCTTTGTTGGCGAGCGCAATGTCCTTGCGGGCACGAATCGCTGCCGAAGTTGGAACCAGTCCGGCGGCGCCGACAATGGCAGCCACGACCATTTCGGTTTCATCCGCAGTTGCAGCGGCTATCAGTCCTTCCACACCGCCCATAATCGTAACGTCCAGACCGCTGCACAGCTCCTTCAGTCGGGGAACATCCTCCTGTGAGGCTACAACTGCGATTCGGGGGGCAAACTGTCTGATCTGACGGACAAACAGGTCAAGATTTTTTCCGGCGGTCATGGCAACAATCCGGAAACGATCAGGATGGGCCGCGACAATATCCAGCGTACTGACGCCGATGGATCCGGTTGAACCCAGGATGGTGATGTTTTTCATGATCAGCCTCTGAAAAAGAAAAGAACGTAATAGTAGGTTATCGGAGCGGCGAACAGGATGCTGTCCATTCGGTCCAGTACTCCGCCATGTCCCGGAATGATTGTGCCGGAGTCCTTTACGCCGAAGCTGCGCTTCAGCAGTGACTCGAACAGATCGCCAGCCTGGCCGATAACGCCGATAACGAGAGCGGTTGCAACGACATCACCAAGTGTCAATTGCGGAAAAAAGGTGAATTTTGCCAGCACGACGCCGCAGAGACTGCCGATAAGGCCTCCGATAGACCCTTCGATACTTTTTTTGGGGCTGACCAGCGGGTAGAGACGGTGCCTGCCAAAAGCGCTTCCGGTGTAATACGCGGCCGAGTCATTGGTCATCACGATCAGCATGATGACGAACAGCCATTGAATACCGAAGGGGGTCTGGCGCAACTGGACGAGATGCATCAGCAGAAACGGGATGTACAGGAATGCCAGCAGCGCAAATGCTACATCGCGGGCCGCGGTTTCGATGGTGCGGATACGGAACAGGAATAAGAGCGAGAAGCCGACAAAGAGCAGACCGATACCGGCGAATATAATTTTGTCATTCTCCGCAAATGGGATAAAAATGAGTGATGATCCGGCCAAAGCCGCCAGCCGGAGTTCCATATGCCGCTCCGGAAGCGCCATGCGATAGAATTCGGCGATGCCGATAGCGGAAAGGAGGGCCAACAGGCAGGCAAGAAGAAGAGTACCCCCCTTAAGGATTACCAGGATGACAACAGGCAACAAGATGATCGCCGAGATCAGTCGTTTAATAAGTCGCCCCTTTGTGTCAGCTGATCGCTGGTCCTGCCGAAACGCCGTTCACGCGACTGGAAGTCTGCCAGCGCCTTGTGAAGTTCGTTAATTGTGAAATCGGGCCAGTTTATCTCGGTAAAATAAAGCTCGGTATAGGCCAGTTGCCAAAGGAGAAAGTTGCTGATACGCATCTCTCCGCTGGTGCGGATGAGAAAATCCGGGTCGGGCAGACCGCCGGTGTCCAGATAACTGTCAAACAGTTCGGTGGTGATATCGTCAGGCGACAACGTCCCGGCTACGGCGTCACGGGCGATGTGCGCGGCTGCCCGGCACAATTCCTGCCGTCCTCCGTAGGAAAGTGCCAGAGTCAATACCATTCCGGTGTTTGCCGCGGTCTTGTGAATGGCTTCATTCAGGGTTTCATTGACATCGTCCGGCAGATCGCTGCGATTGCCGATAACATTGTAGCGAATATTTTTGCGCATCATGCGCGCAGTTTCCTGGCGGATATATTTTTTCAGCAGCGTCATCAGCGCCCGTACTTCCAATACCGGCCTCGACCAGTTTTCCGAAGAGAACGCAAACAGCGTCAGGTATTTGATTCCAAGCAAGGATGCCTGCTCAACCACCATTTTAACCGTTTCGGCGCCGCGCTGATGCCCAACGATGCGTTTAAGCATGCGCTGTTGAGCCCAACGACCATTGCCGTCCATTATAACCGCCAGATGAACCGGAAGTTTGTGCGGGTCAAGCGGCGTCATCAGACTTCCAATACCTCTTTTTCTTTATGGCCAACGGCCTCGTCCATTTTCAGTTCAAAGCTTTTGGTAACTTCCTGAACATCTTTTTCGTATTTTTTTAATTCGTCTTCGGTAATAGCTTTATCTTTTTCCAGTTTCTTCAACTTGTCAATCGCATCGCGGCGGATGTTTCGAATTGCTATTTTGTCATCTTCAGCCCTCTTTTTAAGTCCCTTGACGATCTCCTTACGACGCTCTTCGGTTAGCGGCGGAAGATTCAGGCGAATTGACTTGCCGTCGTTCGATGGGGTCAGGCCGATATTGGCATTCATGATGGCCTTCTCAATGACCGGAATAATCTTGGCCTCCCAGGGGGAGATGGTAATGGTGCGAGCTTCCGGAACAGCCAGGGTTGCTACCTGGCTCAGGGGGCACGTATTACCGTAATATTCAATGGTGATGGAATCAAGGATGCCGGTCGTGGCGCGTCCGGTACGGATCTTCTGAAATTCGTTTTTCAGGACCCCCAGTGTTTTCTCCATATGGATCTTCATGTCATCAAGAACGTTCTTTGGCATGGTTATTCTCCTTGTACGATGGTGCCGATCTCTTCACCGCAGATAACTTTTTTAATATTACCTTCCGTTGTCAGATCAAAAACGATAATGGGCAGATTATTATCCATGCAGAGCGATATAGCAGTGGCATCCATAACCTGCAACCCTTTTTTCAGGACATCAATGTAGGACAGTTTTGAAATTTTAACCGCATCGGGATCTTTCTTGGGGTCGGCAGTATAAATACCATCCACCTTCGTTCCTTTAAGGATAACCTGGGCATTCATTTCCATGGCCCGCAGGCTTGCGGCCGTGTCGGTCGTGAAGTAGGGGTTTCCGGTTCCGGCGCCAAAAATTACAACTCTCCCCTTTTCAAGATGGCGCATGGCCCGGCGACGGATATACGGCTCGGCTACTTCCTGCATTGCAATGGCAGACTGGACGCGGGTCGAAACACCCTGTTTCTCCAGAGCATCCTGCATGGCCAGCGAGTTGATGACGGTGGCCAGCATTCCCATATAATCGGCACTTGAGCGATCCATTCCTTTGGACGAAGCAGCCAGACCGCGGAAAATGTTGCCGCCTCCTATAACAAGCGCCAATTGCACACCACTTTCAACGACTTCCTTGATTTCTCTGGCGATGGTACTCAGTGTTTGCGGGTCGATGCCATATCCCTGATCGCCTGCCAGTGACTCGCCGGAAAGCTTTAAAAGTACCCGGTTGTAGGATCTTCTGCCCATGTCATGCCTCCGAACGATGGTGATTATCTTCAATCAGAACAACGTATGATATTTAAATGTCAGGAATAAAACCAAAAAAAAGCCGGCCATTGCAGGCCGGCTTCGATAAAAGGCTTAGAGGCCGGCAGCTGCCGCAACCTCTGCGGCGAAGTCGGATTCTTTCTTTTCAAGTCCTTCGCCAAGGGCATATTTTGTAAAGCGGGTAATGGTAACCGTTGTGCCGAGCGCTTTGCCGGTTTCTGCGGCCAGTTGCTGGATGGTCTTGTCGGTATCTTTGACAAACTGCTGTTCGACAAGGCATATATCGGCATAGAACTTGTTGACCTGACCGTCGATAATTTTTTCTATGATATTTTCCGGTTTGCCGGTTTCACGTGCCTTGGCGCGGTAAATATCTTTTTCACGTTCAAGCACATCGGGATCGACCTGGCTGCGCTGGACATACAGCGGTGAAGCGGCAGCGGCATGCATAGCCACGTCTTTGACAAAAGCGGCAAACGCAGGATCTTTTGCAGCAGCGGCATTGTCGCAGGTTGCCTCTACCAGAACACCGATTTTACCGCCGGCGTGAATGTAAGAGCCGATTGCTCCGGCGCCCGGAACAACAAAGCTGCTGAAGCGGCGAATCTGCATGTTTTCACCGATGACGGCAATAGCTTCATTCAGCATGGTCTGGATGGTTTTGCTGTTGTCGCCGCAATACGGCTGGGTGAACAGCTCTTCAACCGATGCAGGGTTGGCCTGCAGGATATGGTTTGCAATGTCTTTTACAAAACCCTGGAACTTGTCATTTTTTGCGACAAAGTCGGTTTCGCTGTTGATCTCAAGCAGAATGCCCTTATCGGACTCTGCGGAAACTGCGGCGGCAACCATCCCTTCGGTGGCAGCGCGACCGGCTTTCTTTGATGCTGCGGCAAGACCCTTTGTACGCAGGAAGTCCACCGCTTGATCGAAATTGCCGTCAGTCTGTTCAAGCGCTTTTTTGCAGTCAAGCATTCCGGCGCCGGTCGATTTTCTCAATTCAGATATCTGTGCAGCTGTTACAGCCATTGCTATCCTCCTATCCCGTCACAACAGGATTTTCTCTTATATTATGTAATGTGTGGCTATTCGCCGGCGACTTCTTCAACTACTTCTTCAGGAGCGTATTCATCCGTCCCTTCGGTGTCTGCCTGCAGGGCTGCCCTGCGTGCCTGAATTCCTTCAAGAATCGCATCTGCCATCTTTGCGGAGAGTAGACGAATAGCGCGAATAGCGTCATCGTTACCCGGAATGACATAATCGATCGGATCGGGATCGCAATTGGTGTCGACGACGGCAACAACCGGAATACCAAGCTTGTTGGCTTCCTGGACAGCAATTTCTTCGTTTTTTGGGTCAATGACGAACATAACACCCGGAAGCTTGCTCATTGTCTTGATTCCGCCCAGAGTCTTTTGCAGTTTTTCGCGGTCGCGGGTAAACTGGAGCGCTTCTTTCTTGGTGTAGGCATCGATGGTACCATCTTCAAACATGGCATCGATTCTTTTGAGACGATCGATACTCTGTTTTACCGTGGCAAAGTTTGTCAGCATGCCCCCCAGCCAACGCTGGTTAACATAATGCATACCGCAACGCGCCGCTTCTTCGGCAACCGAATCCTGAGCCTGCTTTTTGGTGCCGACAAACAGAACCGTGCTGCCATCCTGGGCCGCATCTTTGACGAAGCTGTAAGCTGTTTTGAAGTAGCGGACGGTTTTTTGCAGATCGATAATGTAGATGCCGTTACGTGCCCCGAAAATGTAGGGTTTCATTTTGGGGTTCCAGCGTTTTGTCTGGTGACCGAAGTGGACGCCAGCTTCCAACAGTTCCTTCATGCTGATACTTGACATATGTTTCTCCTTTGGTTTTTCCTCCGTCCCGCCGAATCCCCGTCATCATAATTATAGGGACACCGTCGGATTTACCGGGACGTGTGAATTGAATAGCGGGACTTTATAGCACAATTAAGAGAGAGATGACAATGGTAAATTTAATGTCCGGTTCTTTGATACAAATGAAAAGGCGACCCCGTGGGTGCCGCCTGACTGTTTGGTTCGCAATTTATTCATTTTTTGTAATTATGGGCACAGGACAACGCTACTGCCAAACGCGATGATTTAACCCTGCATGATGTATTGCTGAAGATTATTGATCACGATGTTCTGCTCGGATATAATCGTATTTACCACGTTACCCATTGATATAACGCCGATTACGCGTCCTTCCTCAATGACTGGAAGATAGCGCACAGCGTTCTCAATCATGAGGGCCATGCACTCTTCAATGGTAGTGCTGGGGTTGATGACCACTAATTTCTGGTTCATGATTTCTTTAACCAGAGTATTCGTGGATGATTTCCCCTCCAGGATTACCTTTCTGGAGTAATCGCGCTCGGTGATGATCCCCACCAGATTGTCATTCTCCAACACCAGTAGTGAACCGACATTTTTCTCTGCCATGAGTTCGATTGCAGCCAACACGGTTGCGTCAGGAGTGAACGTGTAGACGTCACCCTTAGCCTTGCTCCGAAGTATATCTTTGACATTTATCATGGTTTATTTCCTCCTCTTGGAAAACGAGCGATATATGAGGGATAGTAAATCACCTTTTCGTGCTGATTTATATACCACCTAGATCGTGTCGCCGTCAATGCAATTAGCGCAGGAGCGCTCATGAATGTGATCTACGCTAAAATAATTGTAACTATTCAGCACCTTGTTCTTTCACATTCATAAAATCCGGGAATTTTCCCTCAAAGAGCAGGCGCAAGCCCTCGGACGCAGTGACGCCTTGTTTCATGCAGGTTGACAGATAGCTTCG